>Ga0209208_10013288_pt1 | contig 10302 bp, 7 predicted proteins | sample S1TSphfallax_3_FD_187694 | JGI IMG/M metagenome (GOLD analysis project Ga0209208, IMG submission 187694) | Host-associated microbial communities from peat moss isolated from Minnesota, USA - S1T2_Fd - Sphagnum fallax MG (SPAdes) (version 2) | ecosystem: Host-associated > Plants > Peat moss >... | reverse complement strand
AGCGACACCCCCCTGGGCGTAAGCGGCCTAAGCGAAGGGTGCGCATTCGCCCAATCCGGGTGATTGCAAATCAAGGACCTCTGGTGCGAAAAGAACAAGGAATGGAAAGGCCTGTCAGCCTTGGGGTTGAGCCACCATGCCTCGAATAGGAGATGCAGGGACATCATCACGAATAGTATCCCTTGGCGTCCCGACGAATACGATTGCCTCATCAGGGTAGGCGACTGGATTGGCAAACCAACCCCCGGTTCGAGCAACACGCTGGAATGGGTATACTTGGTACTCGAATGCACCATGGACAAGGTCACGCCCAACGCTGCCTTCAAGCCACGACGCACCAGCCCCTCACAATCTCAACGACAAACTATCGCCCGGTGAGAGTCCTCTCACAAGAGTACCCGAGCTCCACCCTCAGAGTAGCCAGGGACTCGCCGGTACCAGGCAAAAAACCTCATTTATACTGGATCCACGAAACGAGATTCATTCAGGACCTCCCATGGGATCCGGGAGAATGGCATTGGCGATCTAACCCACCTCTGGGGGACGCGCCTTTCTTTGGCTACACGGCCAAAAGAGGATACTCTAACACTCGAAAGACTACACACCCCTCCAATATGCTGACCTTCATGCAAGGCCTCAATCTCTGGAACTCTACACCCGCACAGATGACCACCCAGCTCTGGCACAACGCGCGCCCACGCAAGGTGGGAACGCTCATATGGTTGACACTCAACCAGGGCCTCCCGATTGGCACCTAGTTGCAACTCATGGGAATTGACCCGATATGCAAAGTTTGCAACCTCAACACGGAAGAATCCGCACTGCATTGCTTGCTGGAATGCCCTACGGCGCAAAGCGCCTGGAAAGCGTTCAAAAGAGTGTGGGCCGAATGGCAAGCGCCCCACGACATTGCCATCACCTGGCCATTTATCCTCCTCGGTGAAACGACCATCGAGCACGACGATGACCCTCACGGGCTTCTTGCATACCACACCGGGGGCTTCACCTACCCCATGCAGCCATTCGACATTTTACGTAACTTTATCCTCTACCACCTGTGGTCGGAAAGATGTAGGAAGCACTTCGGCGACCACTATTCGCTTAAAAAGGTCCTCACTCAGGCCTGGGTGGCCACCGTTGAGGTTGGCATGGCCACTTGGAAGGCCATTAGATCTCATCAACCCACCAAGGACCCGGTTGTCCAAGATAGCATAGAGCGCGATTTTAGAAAAGAATGGCTACACTTGAGCATTCTGGGTAAAGACAATGCCACCATCAAGTGGCATTTCCTCCCTCCATTGTACTTTATGCAATTATCTAATGTTTGATGGGGTTGCTGCCTCCCTCCCCGCATGGGGTTCACTCTGCGTTACTCCGCGGGAGCCACATCTGAATGGCACTTTTTCCCGGGACTCCCAAGGAGGAGTCTCGAAACTGTCCCGGGTTGGACTCCCGGGACTTTGGACACTCATATCTCCTGGCTCCAACCTCCAATTGGAGTGAGGTCTAAATCAAAGTTGTAGCTCTCCTCGAGAGCTTTCCAATGGCCTATCGCACTCCTGCAGACATCGAGAAGAGGTCGATTCCTGACTTTTAGTGTTCGGGAGTCAAACTGTCAGTTTGACTCCCGGCCCTTCTTTTGCCCATAACTTGGGCTGCATATGTCCAAATGGCTCATACGAGGCCATTTTGGACATCTACACTTCAAGACCTTTCCAAAGGTATAAAGAACACCGGAAGGCGAGGTGTTTTTCCCTCTATTGTCGAGCTCTGAAGTTGCGGGAGTCCCGGAGGACTCCAAGTTCCCACTTTTGGGAGTGTGAGTTTCATCTTCACACTTTGCCCAAAGTGGGGTTGCGACATCGGACCCAAAAGGCGTCCAAACACTTTATGGAAAGAAAAGTCAAAAGAAATAAGGGATTTTATGAAGGTGGAAGATGGAGGTGTGCAATGTAAAAGATATGATGGGCATTGCACGAAATAGAGAGTTATAATTCCAAAGGCCACTTAAACGTCACCCATTTTAGGGAAAAGGTCCACATGTCGAACATCCTTTTGTAGGGCATATTTGATGAAAGTTGATGTGAACGTTAAGGTGCCTAACGAAACCTTCAAGACTTTAATTCTTTTGGATGGGGTGGTAAATTGGGATGGGGTGTTAAAATCTGGTGGCAGGCTAGAGGGTGACCATGTAACGCATTTTTGAGGTTGGATGGAAAGACCTATCGCACGAAGTTTGGACTGGAAATGTTCATAAGCAGATGATACAATTAAAGGGGGACCTAGAGTGTGAATGTTATTTACAATGGATGGAAATAGACAAGAAGGGAAATGATTGGTTAAAGATTATAAAACCTTAAAATGGGCTAAGACGAATAGTGTCCCCCCCAAAGGATCACCTTGTTGAGTCCCCATGGCAATTGGGATGATTATGACATCACCTTCATGATTACAATGACTATAAAACAAAGGAAACTTGAATGCATAAAATGCACGAACAAAGGGGATGAATTGTATGATGTCCCCACATGTTGCACAAAGTTCTTGAAATATGACCCCTCTTGACATAAAATTAAAGGTGTTTGCCACGTCCAATTGAAGAACAACCTAGTCGAGGCAAAGGTCCAAGGTGCATTTGATGTCGTGGATTACTACTTCACAACCACCTTTAGTTGCAACTACAAATTGGTGTGGGGGAAAATGTGTTGCAAAAGCTTCACGAAATTGAAGACATAAAGTGTGGCTTGTAAGTTGATAAAATGATTCCCCCGATATAATGGGATGAACTCCACCTAAAAGCTTAATTGTGGCTAAAAGGCGGGTTATTCCAAGGACACGTGCAATTTGGGGCGGAATGTGGCATGTGCAATATGAAAACAAAGTTGGAACAACTGAAAGAATCCACTCGTTGAATCTTCAGGGTGAAAACAGTCCCAAAGGTGTTCAAAAACCATCCCAAAAGGACCACTTGTTGATAAAAGTGGCATGCGTTTGAAAACCAATTTGAAAGAATTGGAAGAAAGTTTGAAGTCTTGGTTTGGCTTGTAATTTTTGAGGAAAAATGAGAAATAACCATTTGATTCAAGGTGTAATGCAATGAGAGTTGAGGTGGTGTCAGAGGATGTGGGTGTGGGAGAAAATGGTGCCAAAACGCGAATTGCCTGAAATTATTCCTTTGCACGACCAAAGGTTAAATTGTGGAACAAATGTTTATGAGTTGGAGGATCATGTTAGGGAAAAAGGATTAAACTTGAATTGGCTGATAAAGCTTGGGCTTGCCAAAAAAAAAAATCTTCAAGTTTTCCCTATCGTATGTTAAAAAACATTTGAATCGAATCTGCATTTCCCTATGCCTTGTTGCCTTGCCATGAGGAGGCAATACGAAACACTATTGGGGTAGTAGGAGAAACAAGTGCCAAATTGCCACATTATAAAAGTTTTACGTTAACTTATCTAATGGAAAACAAAATGTCACTTATACATCATGCCATGGAACGATGGGGATGTAGTTATACAAATGAGGATGATAAAGGTCTAAGTGAAAGGACCCGATGACATCTAATGTTGAAACCTAAGTCCAAGCTAAGATGACACAAGGGTTTGGATTTAATGAATTAGACGTCTAACAAAAACGTTGATGAGGAATTAACCTTTGATTAATAAATTGGCGCTCACATGTGAGACACAAGACTTTAGGTGGAGGTTGGGGGTGTGTTGAAAAAATGGGGTTAATTCGAAGGAGTATGATCATGGCCAATTGTAGGGACTAATAGAATGGGTGGGGGAAAATGCCATAGTTGTGCATGATTGAAGGGGTTTGGGAAAGTGTAAGGTTGGGGCTTTTCATTCACATGAAGGGTTGGGGGATGGTAGGGGGCATTAGTAGGTGGTGCATGATTTGTTAAAATCAAAGGGGTAACTAGTGGCTAGTTTGTATTTTGCATGGGGATGAAATGGAAGATAGGTAAATGGTGTTGCATGATGAGGTGAATGGGCGATGGAAATTACAAGGTGAGATGAGATGAAATGAGTTGGGAAACATGGGATGTTTGGTGCCCATGTGGTAGGAGGTTTATTATGAACATGGGCCCCATTTTCTAACACTACTACAAAAGTGGGGTGTAGTTTATTAGCTTAAATCATTATGAAACTTTAAAAGTGAAATAAGTTTGTTGTATTTTATTGATTTCACCCTGATGAAAATTATTTCATTATAATATCACTATGTAAACATCATGTTTCATTACTAATTAACATAATTCATTATTATAATTTACTATAGTAAATAGTTTATTTCTATGTTTTTAAAAATATTTTATATATGTTATTTTATGATATACCTTATATTATTTTAAGCTATTTTAGTTATTCTAACTTATACCTTATGTTATTATAAGTTATTACATGTTATTATAAATTATTGTACCCTAAACCATTATACGTTATTTTACCTTAAAGTATCTTAATTAGCGAATTATAAACTTTTAAGTTATTCTAAATTAAATTATTCAACTAACCTTAGGCTATACTTTAGGTTATTTTATTTTAAGTTAATATATGTTATTTCAAGTTATATTTTAAGTTATTCAAGTTCATTTTACTTTATGTTATTATAAATTATTTTATCATAAGTATAATAACTTAAAATAATTTAAAATATAATATAATGACCTAAGGTAAAATAACTTAGAATAAAAAATAATAATCCATTAAATATAATTAAAAATACCCTACAATAATAACTACCAATAGCCTATGATATTATAACATAAAATATCCAACAATAATTTATAATAGAATAATCATCAATAGTTATAATATAACATATAATAACCAACAATACTATAGTATGCGGATCTTGTAAATTGCCAAGTTGACTTGAGTAACATGCTAAGGATCTGAAATGTACTATGGAATGGTCAAGCCCTTGTCCATTATGTTGGGTAAGTCGCTAACAAGCCCCCTTGTTATGTTGGCAAGTTAAGCAATGTGTTGGGTGAGGACGAAATCATTCCATGACCTTGAGGTTAGGGGTGGCTTTCAAACAATTAAATAGAAGATTCATTTTCAACAAACACACTTTGGTCATTATTGGGAAAATGTATGATCATCATTGGAAGACTATGTCATATAATGTGGTGAAAAAAATGACATAATATTTTACCACTCCGAGATTTTAACGTGTTTTTGCAGTACATCAAATTTTTAATATAGGCATGTAATTTCCAAGGAGACAAAGTAGAGGTCTCAACTACAAATGCAAATGTCATACAATTCAAGTTCTCAATTAACAAAGAGAGATTGTTACAAAAGTAGTAATATGCAGCAAATCACTTTTGTTTTCTAATTAGTTTGCAATGCCCCAAGAGTGGTAAACAATCACGTACTTTTTTTTTCTATTCATTTTGCAATGCCCTTGCAACAATGGTAAGCATGAGAACATTTTTTTATATGTTTAGTTTGCAACATGAAAAAATGATGACCCAAAGATGGCAACCCATTCATAAAATTCCTTGAAAGTTTGACATGCAAGAACTCAACATAAACTTTATAGATTGTGCCAAGCCTAGCTAAAGAACCCACATACAAGCACTCAACATGCACTTTGCAAATTATGCAAAGCATTTCAACTATGTTGAACTTGTCGTGCATTACTTGATTGGTGTTTAATTCAATGGAAACTAACATTAGTTTGTTATAGAGGTTTTATTTGTTAGTGAAACTCAAATAATTCAATGTGAACAAGGTTGCAATTTGTTTTCATAAACCCAATTTGATGTGAACAAGGTTTCAAGTTTTAACAACAAATGAACTCCTTTAGGAAAAAAACTAATAACTTGCAATAAATACTTGACAAAGTACACAAGGTTTTAAATTTCCTAATAGGAATTGGTATCATGCGTGCTAAACTCTTTCTATGCACATGAGTAAAACACAAAGTCATTGCACAAAGAGGTTAGATACAACACTAAAATTGTATTAGGATCTTATCCCTGGCCCTTAAGAGTGGGAGGGAAACTTTGCCTACTTACATGTATAAGATTGTTCTCACTCTTAACAAGTAGGCATTTTAAGGTGTGTTCACACTTGGTGTTAGGGACTCTAGTGTTGAGTCCCTTAACACCAGGCTAAACATTTAGGACTTAAACCTAGTTATTATGAAAATTTTATGTTAAGCTAACATTCACTTAACATCAAGCTATCACCCATTCCCCACCCCCCTCCCCACTCCCGGGGCTCTGCCCCTCAAAACACCCCCAAAACCCCTTTGATTCTACAGAAAGCTAGACCCTACTGAAACATGTAAATTAACCAAAATGTGTAGAGTAAGGAACCAAAGCCAAGTGCTTCACAAGCTTGAGCCCATCAGGACAAGGGTGGTTATAGGTCCCAAAACCTTTGAACCACTATGCCCAATATACCATTCCCTGTAATGTGCTGTAATATTGCACAGCATAATGCACTATAGTATGGGGTTATGGGGCGTTCACAAATATATTCCAGCCTCAAATACAAACGAAATGAATCAAATGTTTGAGTTGAACATGATTGTTACTCGCTAATTAGTCCCACTTTACACTAGGAGTCAAGGCCAAGGTTGAACTCAAATCTAGCACTTCTATTGGTGAAATCACTGAAACCAGGCCCAAGGGCTTTACACTAGGAGTCAAGGCTGAAAAAGAAAACATTTTTTTTAATCTACCAGTTTACAGCCCTCACTTGGCCTCAAGGCAAAAAGAGGTTACAAATCAACTAGGGAGGCCAATTTGCAATCCTTAGGGCCAATGTTGTTGCAACAAAATATTGTGGTTTTGATCAAATCCACACCATAGGATCAAAATAAACCCTAAATCAAACCCTATTGTTTTATTCTTCATGTTGAGTTTTTGTACTTTTTAGCTAATGATGAAAATAGTTTTTAATTTTTTAATTTAGGATATGGAAGATGTTGGAATGTTGAATGAAAAGAGTGTGTTAAATGTAGATTCTCATTCATTTCAGCCTTTCAATTTGCCTTTTCAAATGTCAGTAGTTATAAGAGTTAATCTGCTCATCTTAACCTCAAATTATGTTTTTTCAATAAGGAGAGTTTGGGGGAAATAGAAAAAATTGTGCCTAAAAAAAGTCAATTGACAAGAATTAATATGCCCATTTGACTTCAAATTATGTATCTCCAAATAGGGAGGGTTCGGAGAGAATAGAAAAAATTGTGTTTGAGAGAAAATCAATTAACAAGGAAGTTCTCAATTTTGAAGACACCCAAGAAAAGTATGGTCATCCATGCTGGTTTGACTTTTAGGGTTTAGCTTGAAAAAGGAAGCAATCGATGAAAAAAAATGATACTTTAAAAAAAAAGAATGAAAGCGTATGAGGGGTTGAAGCCTTGATCCCCACTTTATGACCTTAATTACTATATACATGAACTCCTTGGCCCCCAAATAAATAATTAGAAAATCAAACTTAGGAATCAAACAACGAGTCAAGAAATGCTCAAATTTCTCATTATTGACCCCAAGAATTTTTGGTATCACCTGTGGGTCTAAAGTAGGCCTTAGTAACCATGGTCAAGAAGACATGTGCTGCAATGGGCAAGACTCAAGGTAAAGAAACATTGCATTCATGAATCTGTCATGGGTCCTTATTTTCAAAAGTTTTCACCACATGTTAGCTTGTTGCCCTATTGGAAAAATAAATAATTTTCTTTTTTCTGCAATTTAAAATCCATATAAAAGCCATTTTTGGCTTATTAGGCATTTAGGGGTCAATAGATGTTGCCAGACACATAACATGACAAAGTGCCAGCGCCATCCTTGTTCAGGGTCCCTTGCAAAGGGCAAGTTGACCATCACCAGCATACGGCCATTAGGTTACTTCAACCATGGTTAAGAAAAGCACATGGATTGAGAATTATAATATCAAGTGAAGTTGCTTGAACAATTAGTATTTGTTACCATCACAATTCCAATCGGTTTGTTGGGAAAACCCAATATCCAAAATGCAAACAAGGTAGGGTTGCCCAGTCCTTGGGAAGAACCATCATGATGTGGGAATACATGAACAAGCAAAAAACTTCCCATCTAACGAAATTGGAATCATGAAATTATATTACATTCAGATGTAATATAATATTTATATTATGTATAATGTTGTATATTATATTTTATTATAATTATTATATCCCAAATGGATGTACATCCTACACTTGGAAGTTGGTGACTCCTAATTCCTTTTGAAGAGTAGGACATAATTTCCCAAAAGCACATTTGCTTCTTATTTGATCAGTCCATGACCTACCCCTAATAAGCACATGAACCTACCAAAGTTGACCCTTAGAAACGCGTGCTCTATCAAGCTGACCTAAATGGTGTCGCACTAAAGTGGTTCTACTTAATATAGGTTCCATGGGTTTAGGGCTCAGGGTGCCAAATTCTTTTGGATTCTGTTGTCTTTGGGGGAGGGAGGGGGGGGGGCGGGGTTGGAATCAGATCTTGAGTGATGAGGGACGTGTTAGATCATGCACCCATATCATCTCTTGGATCCCATAGGCTACTAAACCCTAAACCTGAAGATCTCTCAACAATGCATCCCTTTTGTTTCTTATCCTCTTCCACTTGGGCGTGTGCACTTTTTTAAAAAACTTTTGTAGCATAAGAAAACTTCCATACTTCTTCCCACTTTCTTATCATCTTGTCAACTTTTGTGTGTCTTTAATATCTTTGTGTGGCAACAGCTAAGCATTGTGAAGATAATTTGTCACCATTGAAGCTGACTCATCTAATCTTTCATACTTGTCTTGGGTTAGGCCACATCTGCTCACTTCCTCCCTTGGATTACATTGTCGGCTCACAATCTGTTCCATTGGTAGTAGATAATTGCACAATTTTCTGCTCTCGTTTCTGTCCCTGGGATTTCATATTGGCTCACAATCTGTTCCATTGATAGTAGATAATTCCCCAGTTTTCTGCTCGCACTTTGTCCCAGGGATTTCATATTGGCTTGCAATCTGTTCCATTGGTAGTAGATAATTCCCCAGTTTTCTGCTCTCGTTTGTCCCTGGGATTTCATATTGGCTCACAATCTGTTCCATTCATAGTAGATAATTCCCCAGTTTTCTGCTCACACTTTGTCCCTGGGATTTCATATTGGCTCACAATCTGTTCCATTGGTAGTAGATAATTGCGGACATCAGGATTTGGGTTTTCAATGCTTTTTATAGATGCTAACCCACCAGTCCAGATTTTGAGGGACTGGATTTTTATGGTTCTGGGCGGTGACTATAGAACACGTACAGAAGAAGAAGCTTTGAATTCTGGGACATTCATCACACCTGAAGGAGGATAATATCTTATACCTAGTAGGTTAGAGCATCTCGATCAGTGCTCAGTATGTGACCCTGCAAAAATATTTCTCACATCCAAGTTTAGTCATTTACTTTTATCCAACCCCACCCATAAAACCAAGACTAGCACTCTGCAAAGAGGTGGGAGCCTACTAATGGAAACCCATCTAGATCAATCAAAGTATCTAGCCAATGAACAGCAGGTTTTAGACTTTGCTGCGCCTTTACTAGCCTCCAGGTAGAACAGCCCATAACCAAACACTTAACAATTTTGAGATCTTAGACACTCAGGGAGTAGCTCGATTGACCCTAGAGTCCCAAGATGAATTGTTGAGCACCTCTTGGTGCTCCCAACACCGTTTATTGCTTGTCGTTTGAGTGAAAAATGAACAAGATATCATGCCCCAAAGTTAGACACCCCTAGCTGCTGGAAAAATAGCCATCAAACATAGAACTCCCTTTGACTAAACACTTTTGATTCTATTTTCAAAATTAGTGTTGATGAACATAAACACCACATGTCCTATAATCAAAATTGGATGAAGTGAGAAATAGACCAAATTTTATGTAAAATTGTACATCAACCATCAACAGTTGGGATCAAATTTTTCAAATAGGGTTTCACATCCATGGTGATGGGTGTTTTTTTGTTCTCTAAACCTTAATTCCCACAATGTTAACCCTAATTTCCCCATTGCTTGGAGGTGCCACAAGGCTTCCCATAATGATTTCACTTGTTTCTTCTAGTCATCTCCCTCTAGTCTAGTATTCACTGCTTGGAGGTGCTGTTGGGCTTCCCATAACGATTTCCTCTAGTTGTTTCCCATTTGGTCTGGTCTTCAACATTTGGAGGCGTCGCAATGCTTCCCTCAACGATCTTTCTCATTTCCTCTAATCATTTCCCTTTGCAGTTCGAAAACTACACTTGAAGCTCAAGATATGCACTTAAAGTTGAGCTTCTT
>Ga0209208_10013287_pt1 | contig 10303 bp, 8 predicted proteins | sample S1TSphfallax_3_FD_187694 | JGI IMG/M metagenome (GOLD analysis project Ga0209208, IMG submission 187694) | Host-associated microbial communities from peat moss isolated from Minnesota, USA - S1T2_Fd - Sphagnum fallax MG (SPAdes) (version 2) | ecosystem: Host-associated > Plants > Peat moss >... | reverse complement strand
ATGTGTGCCAAATTTACAACACAACGTTGCAGGCGCGCAGCATCATGCGGCGCGATTAGGCTTTGTCCACGTCGGCGTTCATGACGCCGATTTCAGAAGCATGAAAGATTGTAGATTGGACAAAGAAAAATTCTGTTTCATTGGATTACATAAGATCACTTCGCCAGATGCTTATACCATCCGTGGTGGAGAACATTTCACACGTCATTCCCGCGCAAGCGGGGAACCTCTGCTTTCAGGGTTCCGGGACGAAAAAGATTCATGCTTGCACGGGTTTGACGGAAATGTGGAAGCCAACGGCTTTGCCTCCCTGAATCAAGAGACAAAAATTCGCACCGGGACGGATTTGTAGGATGGTGTGCCGCTCTGTGTGTCGTGGTAAGACAGCGGCAAAAGCCCGTTTGCCTCCGGATAATACGCCGCCACGGACCCCGGGGCGATGTCGTGCGCGACCACGGTAAAGCCTTCCAACCGAGCCGGCGTACCGCTGTCGAACGCCGTCTCGACCGTGACGACATCGCCATGCGCCAGGCCACGCGCCGCGAGATCGCCCGCGTTCATGAACACCACGTCGCGCCGGCCGAAGACGCCGCGGTAGCGGTCATCCAGGCCATAGATGGTGGTGTTATACTGATCGTGGCTGCGCACGGTGGTTAGCCGGAACACGTCCGGCGAGCTGCGCGCGACGTCTTCCTCAAGGCCATCGAACACGATCAATTCGGCGCGGCCGGAGGCGGTCTTCCACACGCGCTCGGTCGGCGGCAGCGGCAGGCGGAAACCGCCCGGAGCCTGAATCCTCTCATTAAAATCATGGAACTCTGGAAACACCTTCTCGATTGCGTCGCGGATCAGGCGATAATCCGCGGCCATCCCCGACCAGTTCACGCGGCTCGCCGGCAGCGTCGCCGCCGCCATGCCGGCGATGATCGCGGGCTCGGAGCGCAGATGCTCGGACGCCGGCGGCAGCCTGCCCTGGCTCGCATGCACCATCGACATCGAATCCTCGACCGTCACCATCTGCGGGCCGGTCGCCTGAATGTCGCGCTCGGTGCGGCCGAGGCAGGGCAGGATGATCGCCTCGTGCCCCACCAGCAGATGAGAACGATTTAGTTTCGTACCGATGTGGACGGCGAGGTCGAGCCGGCGCATCGCCGCGAAGCAGCGTTTCGGGTCTGGAAGCGCCACCGCCAGATTGCCGCCGAGACAGATCAGCGCCTTCGAGCGCCCGGCCGCGATCGCCTCCATCGCCGCCACCGCGTCGTGCCCGTGCGCCGTCGGCGGCGTGAATCCGAACACCTGTTCGATCCGTTCCAGCATTTGCGGGGATGGTTTTTCGGTGATGCCGACCGTGCGGTCGCCCTGCACGTTGGAATGGCCGCGCAGCGGGCAGATGCCAGCACCTGGCTTGCCGAAATTGCCGCGCAGCAGAAGCAGATTGGCGATCTGCTGGACCGTCTGCGTGCCCCGCAGATGCTGCGTGATCCCCATGCCGTAGGGGATGATGGTGGCGTTGGATTTGGCGTAGGCCACCGCGACGTCTTCCAGCGCGCTTCGCGCCAGGCCGCTTGCCGCCTCGATGTCCGCCCAGGCGGTCGCGCGCAGATCGGCCGCCAGCGCGTCATACCCGTCGGCGTGGGCGGCGATGAATTCGTGGTCGATCGCGCCGGGACTGGCATCGTCCAGCGCCAGCAGCGCTTTCATGATGCCCTTCAGCGCCGCTGCGTCCCCGCCCACCTTGACCTGATAGTAGGCCGACGCGATCTCGGTCGAACCGAACGTCGCCATTTCCACCGGATTCTGCGGATCGGCGAAGCGCTCCAGCGCGCGCTCGCGCAGCGGGTTGAAAACGATGATGGTCGCACCCCGCCGCGCCGCCTCGTGCAGCGTGCCCATCATGCGCGGGTGGTTGGTGCCGGGATTATGGCCCATGCAGATGATCAGCTCCGCATGATCGAAATCGTCGAGCGAGACGGTGCCCTTGCCGATGCCGATGGAGCGCGGCAGCCCGACGCTGGTGGCTTCGTGGCACATATTAGAGCAATCGGGGAAATTATTGGTGCCGTATTCGCGGGCGAAAATCTGGAACAGGAACGCCGCCTCGTTGGATGCGCGGCCGGAGGTGTAGAACTCCGCCATGTTGGCATCGGGCAGCGACCGCAATCCGGCACCGATGCGCGCGAACGCGTCTTCCCACCCGATCGGCAGATATTTGTCGGACGCGGCATCATAGGCGAGCGGATGGGTCAGCCTGCCCTCGTTCTCCAGATCATGATCGCGCCAGGAAAGCAGTTCGGTCACGGTATGGCGGGCAAAAAATTCCGGCGTGACGCGCTTCTTCGTGGCCTCCCAGGTGACCGCCTTGGCGCCGTTTTCGCAGAACTGGAACGTGGATGTGTGTTCCTTGTCCGGCCATGCGCAGCCCGGGCAGTCGAACCCGGCGGGCTTGTTGGTGCGGTATAGCAGCAGGGGCGCCTCGGCCAGCTCCATCTGCTCGCGCACCGCTTTTGCGGTCGCCTTCAAAGCGCCCCAGCCGCCGCCCGGGCCGGGATACGGCTTGATGCCGGCAATTTTTTTGTCTGTTGGCATGGCTTGTCTCCTCACGCGGATCACCCGGTAACTAGAGCATGATCGCCTTGCGTCAATCGCGCTCTCGGATGTTATCTTGCTCTTAACTAATCCGAGTGGCTCATCCGAGCCAACCGCAACGCTCCGTGTCCTGCACGCAGCGCCGTCCCATCAACCCCGACCCCGAACCCGGCGATCAGGCGTCAATCCGGGCTGATCATCTCGCGGACCTTGGCGGCCAATTGATCCAGCTTGAAGGGTTTGCTCATCACCGCGGCACCTTCAAGCGCCGCGATTCCATCCAACGCCGCGTTATGGGCGTAGCCGGTGGTGAACAGGATTCGTAAGCCCGGCCGGTGCAAGCGGGCGATTTCTGCGAGCTGCCTGCCGTTCATGCCGGGCAACCCGACATCGGTGATCAGCAGGTGCAGCGGGGTCGTAGACTCGATGGTCGGCAGGGCCGCGGCGGCGTCGACCGCCTGCAGGACTGTGTACGCCTCGTCTCGCAGCACCTGCACGACGATGTCGCGGACCATCGGGTCGTCTTCCACCACCAGGATGCACCCGCCGGCGGCGGATGCGCCGGTTGACGGCGGCACCGCCGCATGGTCTTCGGCCGCGGCGCCGACATGGCGCGGCACATACAGCCTGACGCTGGTGCCAAGGCCAGGCGTGCTGCGGATCCGCGCATGGCCATTGGATTGCTTGATAAAGCCGTACACCATGCTAAGGCCAAGCCCGGTGCCCTGGCCGATCGGCTTGGTCGTGAAAAACGGATCGAACGCCTGGGCGACGACATCCGGCGGCATGCCGGTGCCAGTGTCGCTGACAGCCACCATCGTGTAATCGCCCGGCGCAAGGTCGACAAACCGCGCCGCGTAGCCCTCATCCAGCGTCACGTTGGCGGTCTCGATCGTCAGCTGGCCACCATCCGGCATCGCGTCACGCGCATTGATGGCAAGGTTGAGCAGCGCGTTCGCCATCTGGTTGGAATCGCACCAGCCGGGCCAGGGGTCTTTGGTCCTCTGTGTGACGACGGAGATGCTCTCCCCCACGGTACGGCGAATCAGGTCGGACATTTCCTCGACCAGCGCGTCCAGGTCCACGCTCTGCGGCTGCAAGGCCTGGCGGCGAGAGAAAGCCAGCAAGCGCTGGGTCAGCGTCGCGGCCCGGCCGGCGCTCGCCATCGCCGCATCGGCGTAATGCCTGTACTCCGCGGCGTCCGGCGGCAACTTGCGGAGGAGAAATTCGACATTGCCGATGATTCCCATCAGCAAATTATTGAAGTCGTGGGCGATCCCGCCTGTGAGCTGGCCGAGCGCCTCCATTTTCTGGCTTTGCCGCAGTGCCTCCTCGGTATGCTCCCGCATCTCGATCTCGGTCTGCAGGGCCTGGTTGGCGGCGGCGAGCTCCTGCGTGCGTTCGGCGACGCGCCGCTCCAGGGTCTCGTTGACGTCGCGCAAAGCGGCTTCGGCCGCGCCCATCCGCAGCAGCGCGCGGACCGAGGCGGCCAGCTCCTCCGCCGCCACCGGCTGCGTGAGGTAGGAGTCGGCACCGCCTTCCAGCCCGGCGACGCGGTCCGACGCCTTCACGAAGGAGGCGGAGATCTGCAGCACCAGGACCGACGGATTCGAGGCTTTCAGGATGCGGCATACTTCCAGGCCACTGAGATCGGGCAGCTTGACGTCCAGCAGCACCAGATCGGGCTCGTGGTCGCGCGTCATGTCCAGGGCGTCATAGCCGGTCGCCGCCTCGATCACCTGAAACCCCGCACGCTGCAGCGCGCGGGTTTTCGCGTAGCGTACCGAGTCGGTATCGTCGACGTTCAGGATCAGCGCCTGCGCCCCCGGTTTCATGCGGCCCCCGTGGCCGGAAGGTCGCGCAGCAGGCTGGCGATGATCTGGCGGGACAGCGCCCGCTTGGAAACGATCGTGGCGGCCGCCGCCAGGCGGTCACGCTCCGCCGCACCGATGACCGAGGAGGTGGCGATGAATACCGGCACCAGCCGGGTCGCCGCGTCGCTCTTCAAGGCGTCCAGCACAGCGAAGCCGTCCAGCACTGGCATCTGCAGGTCCAGAAAGATCGCATCCGGCCGCATGCCGCGCGCGCGCTCCAGCCCGTCACTGCCATTAACGGCCTCGAAAACCTCAAATTCCTCGGCGCAGATCATCTGCCGCAAAACATAGCGAAAGGCTTCCTCATCATCGATTAACAGAATCCGCCGGGTCCGGGGGTGCCCGGTCTGGCCAGAACTTGCGGCCGGCGGCATGACCAGCCGCGGCGGCAGCGCCAGGTAGAAGGTCGAGCCACGGCCCGGCGTGCTCTCCAGCTCGACGTCCCCGCCCAGCAGTTCGGCGAGCTTCTTCGACAGCGACAGGCCGAGGCCGGAGCCCTTGAATCGGCTCTGCAGGCGGTTCTCGATCTGGGTAAATTCCCGGAAAATCTCTTCGTGATGCTCGGGACCGATGCCGATGCCGGTGTCCCGGACCGCGAACACGACGCCGCCGCCGGGGCCTGGCCGGGCCGATACGCGGACCTCGCCATGCTCGGTGAATTTCAACGCGTTCGAGACGAAATTGCGAAGAATCTGCGATACCTTTCCTTCATCGGTGTAGAGTTTCGTAACACCCATCGGCGGGTCGAAGATCAGCTCGACCGCGTCGCTGGTGCGCAGCGGCCTTAACGCGCCGCGCAGCGCGCCGAACAGCTCGGAGATTTCGAACTCGCTGGCACGGATGTCGAGCTTGCCGGCTTCCACCTTGGCGATGTCCAGGAGGTCGTTGACAAGCTCCGTCAGGCTCTCGGCGGATTTGCGGATAAAGACGATCTGCCGCCGCTGCTCCTCGCCAAGAGCGCCATCCGCTTCGTCCAGCAGCAATTCCGTCAGCGCCAGGATGGAGTTCAGGGGGGTCCGGAATTCATGCGACATGTTCGAGAGGAATTTCGACTTCAGCTCGCTCACCTGGCGCAGTTGCTCGGCCTTCTCGTCCAGCTCCGCGTACAGGGCGACGACGCCGCGGTTGGTGTCCTGGAGCTCGCCGTTCAGGCTTGCGAGCTCCTCCTGCCGAGCCCGCTCATCGGCGAGGCTGCGCAGCAACTCGCGATTCTGCTCGCGCATCTCGGCGATCGGGTCTGGCGATGCTTCGGCGCCGAGCCGGCGCGCGATGTCATTGACCCGGCTCAGAGTCATGGCGGGCTGCCGCGGCGATAGCCATTTCGTCATCGTGACGACAGCGCCCCGCCCGGTGCCGCCGCCAAGCTCTAAACGGTCCATCAACCGGCGCGCCGCCGTGATGCCGATGCCGGTACCAGCGGCACCCCGGTGGCGGCCGGTCAGGATCAGGTCCGGATCGGCGATGCCGGGACCGTCATCCGCGACGCGTATCACGAGTCCCTGCGGCGAGGTTGCGTTTTCGAGCGCGAATTCCACCAGACCGCCGCCGGCGTGAGCGACCGCGTTGCGGGCGATCTCCGAAGTCGCGGTCGCGATCCGCGTCTGATCCTGCGGTTCGAAGCCGAGCAATGCCGCGAGTTGCCGGGCACGCTGCCGGACGGTGACGACCTCCGTCTCCTGAGTGACCGAGACGCTGACGATCGGCCAGCTCATGGGCCACCGGCGGTGACGACGGTCACATCGTCCCGGCCCCGGGCGAAGTCACGATACAGGACCGCGGAAATCAGCGCCGGGTGGCGCACGATCAGTCCGGGATATTTGTCGAGGCCCCAGCCGCTCTGCAACCCGTCCGAATGCATCAATACCAACGCGGTGCCGGCGTATTCATAGCTGAATTTTTGAATGCGGCGGGCCACGTGGCCAGCGGTGCCGTTCAGCGAGACCATCTTGCGGACCGTCCCGCCGCTGATCAGCGTGCCGGCGATATTACCGATGCCGACATAATCGACGGTTCTGGCCGACGGATGGATCCGCGCGACGGCGACGGCGGCACCCCGCGTCGCGCGCAACGCGTCGTGCACCCGGCTCATGATCTCCTCGACCGGACGCTGATGGTTGATCTCGAAGCACGCGACCGCGGCGCTGGCGGCCTCGGCCGCGACCGGCCCGTGACCGAGGCCGTCGGCGACCATCATCGTGATGCCGTCATCGTGGCGCCGGATCGCCCAGTTGTCCCCGCATTGCTGCTCGCCTTTCACCGGCAGGCTGACGCCGCCCCAGTCCGGCGGCTTCGCATCGGCACCAAGCTGGCGGCCGGGGAACAGGCGGGACAACACGGCCGTGCCCTTGCCGGGGCGGGAGAAGACGTCGAACGCGTGGCTGAGCCGCCGCACCGCGCCAAGCCCGCCACCGGCGCTGCCGGCGGTGGAAAACCCGTCGCGCAGGCAGGCGTTCAGGTCGGTTATGCCGGGGCCCTTATCGAGCGCGATACATTGTAAGCCTTTGCCGGATTCGTCCCGAAAACGCTGGATGATCAGCTCGCCGCCGCCGCCATGTTTGATCAGGTTGGTGGCGAGCTCGGTGGCGATGATGGCGGCGCGCCCGGCCTCGGTGTCATCCAGTCCGGTGGCCGCGGCGGCGCCGAGGGCGGCGCGACGCGCCTCCGCCACCTGGCTCGGCTCGGTGACCGGGATCGCCAGCGCTGCTACTTCCATCGGGTGATCACAACTTTGGTCCCTCGGCCCGCCGCCGACTCGATTACGAATTCGTTCGACAGGCGTTTCGCACCGCCGAGGCCGAGGCCGAGGCCACCGCCGGTCGTAACGCCGTCCTCCAGCGCCCGATCGATATCCGCGATGCCCGGCCCTTCGTCGATGAAGGCGAGGCGGACGCCGCGCCTGCTAAGATTCCTCACGATCTCGATGGTGACGATGCCGCCGCCGCCATAATCCAGCATGTTGCGGGCCAGCTCGCTGGCGGCGGTGACGATCTTGGTCTGGTCGACCAGGCTGAGGCCGATCTCAGCCGCCCGCTTGCGCACTTCCTGCCGAACCCTGACCACGTCCTCCGAGTTGTCCACCCGCATCGGGCGCTCAGTCGTCAACGTCTCCATCGTCCGCCTCCACTCCGATCAGCCGCCCGTGGATCAGTTGCATCCCGCGCTCGACATTCAGCGCGGTTTTTACGCCGGTGAGCGAGAGGCCGAGCTCGACGAGCGTAATGGCGACGGCGGGGCGCATTCCGACCACCACCGTGTCCGCATCCAGCATGCGTGACACGGCCGCGATGTTATCGAGCATCCGGCCGATGAAACTGTCGACAATCTCCAGGCCGGAAATATCGATCAGCACGCCGCGGGCGCCGGCCGAAACGATTTTTGCAGTGAGATCCTCTTCCAGCGCCAGGGCCAGCCGATCATGCATGTCGACCTGGATGGTCACCAGCAGGGCGTAGCCGAGTTTGAGGATCGGGATCCGGTCCATGCTTAAGCCTTCGCCTTCTGTGCCACCACCACCTTGCCGGTTCGCGCGAGCGCGACCGCGAAGGCGTCGGCGAGCGAGGCTTTCGAGATCACGTTCAGCTCGACGCCGAGATGCACCATGGTCTGCGCGATATGCGGGCGGATCCCGCTGACGATGCAGTCTGCCCCCATCAGCCGCGCCGCGGCGACCGTTTTCAGCAAATGCTGGGCCACCAGCGTATCGACGGTCGGCACGCCGGTGATGTCGATGATGGCGATGTCCGCCCCCTCGTCGACGATCGATTGCAGGAGGTTCTCCATCACCACCTGGGTGCGTTCGCTGTCCAGCGTGCCGATCAGCGGCAAAGCGAGCACCTGGTCCCACAGCTTGACCACCGGCGTCGAGAGATCGGCAATTTCGCGCTGCTGGCGAAGGATGATGTCTTCACGGGTCTTCTGGAACACCTCGAAGGTGAAAATGCCGAGCTGGTCGATCAGCTGGCTCAACTCCCAGCTGACGTCCGCGAGCCTTCCCGGGTCGGCGTCGGGGGCAGCACTCAAGCCCAACAATATCGGCTGTTTGACGGAAAACACGAAGGTGGCGGTTTCGCCTGGCGAAAAGCCCTGCTGCGCCTGGCTGCTGGAAATCTCCGCCAGGACGTCCCGCAGATCGGCGAATCCCGGGCCGCGCGGGTCGGTGGCACCGGTGGTCAGGGCGCGCTTCAGACTGGCGAGGAAGCGCCGCGCCTGCCCGTCCAGACCGCCGCCGCCGCTCCGTCCGGCCAGACTTTCCAACCGCTCGAGGCTGTGCAGCCAGTCGGCGAGGATGCTGCCCTCCTGCCGGTCCAAAAGTGTCCGAAGAGTTAACAAACTCAGATCGTTCATGGCTCCGCTCCAGTGTTCAGCCCGCTGCGCCGTGTCCCGCAAGGCCGACGTCTGGCCCCTTATAGGCCGGCCACCACAACCATTAGTTAATGGTGACGAACCGCTCGGATCAGTTTGCGAAGCTTGCCATCACCTGCGCGATGAAGGTCTGGGCCGGCTGCAGACGCTCGCCGGCCGGCCCGTGGGCGAGTTCGAACGGCGCGTCGTAGGTCAGTTCGTCCTGCAACAGCGCCTTCATTTCGCCGCGCGCGACCCAGAAGCTGGCGTAATGCGCCGGCAGGTAGCCGAGATACTCGCCGGACAGGATCAGTTGGGCCCCGGCTTCCATGTTGTTCACCGTCGCACTGCTACGCTCGGTCCGGATATGCTTGGTGTCGCGTGAGCCCCAGTACCCGCGCGAGATCAGCCGCTGCTGGGTCACCGTTTCGAGCGTGATCTGCCGGGCCGGCAGCGTGAATAGCGGGTGGCGCGCGCCGCAATAGAAAAAATGCGTTTCGTCGTACAGTTTCGCATAGGTCAAACCAAGCAGGATTTTCGGAAAACTGCCGATCGCGACATGGATCTTCTCATCCAGAAGATCGCGCAGCAGCTCGTTCGGGGATTTCACCTCGATCGCCAGTTGCACGTCGCGCATCGACGTCACGAACTGCCGCAGCAGTGTGGCGATCTTCGCGTTCGGGTCGGTGATCATGTTGTCGACCAGGCCGATCACAAGGCTGGAGCGGATATGGGCGCGCAGCGCGCTGGCGCGCAGATCGAAACTGTCGATCGCCGAAAACAGTTTCTGCGCCTCGGAGAACACCTGGGCACCGTCCTCGGTGAGTTTGAAGCCGGCGCGGCCGCGCTGGCAGAGTTTCACGCCAAGGCGGGTCTCCAGCGCGCCGATCTGGTTGCTGATGGTCGAGGTGGTGACGTTAAGGACGGTCTGGGCGGCGGTGAAGCCGCGGGTTTCGACGACGGTCGCGAACACCCGCAGCAGCCGCAGATCGACGGTGTCGAGCCTAGACACCGGCGGCCAGATGGCAGCCGGGCAGATGGCGGCCGGCCAGGTATTCGTCGATCAACTGGCGCAGCCGGGTCCGGCCGAAACTCGGGAAATGGCCGCCGTGGACGATTGCGGCGGGCAGGGCGGCGAGCCGGCGGAGCGAGGCTTCGTAGTCGGTCGGGTCGGCGTGGTAGGTGTCCGTGATCAGCGGGCCGTCATAGACGATGTCGCCGGACAGCAGCGTGCCGGTCGCCGCTTCCCACAGCGCGATGCCGCCGGGCGAATGGCCGGGCGTATGAATCACCTCGAAGGCACGGTCGCCGAGGTCGATGACGTCGCCGTCTTGCAGGAGGCGCTGCGCGGGTGCGGGCCGGACTTCATAGGAACCGGTGTCCCAGCCTTTCGGCAATGCGTCGAACATGTCTTCGTTGGCGTAGCGGTCGGCCAGCGTCAGGTGATTGTGGGGGGCGGCGAGGATGCCGGCTTCAGCCGTATGGACGCAGCGGCAGGTAAA
>Ga0209208_10013286_pt1 | contig 10304 bp, 6 predicted proteins | sample S1TSphfallax_3_FD_187694 | JGI IMG/M metagenome (GOLD analysis project Ga0209208, IMG submission 187694) | Host-associated microbial communities from peat moss isolated from Minnesota, USA - S1T2_Fd - Sphagnum fallax MG (SPAdes) (version 2) | ecosystem: Host-associated > Plants > Peat moss >... | reverse complement strand
TAAACCTAACACATTTTCCCTCTTCCTTCCAAGACCCAAGACCTTGAAAACCAGATCTAAGTTTTCATGTGAAAACCTATTTGGTTTTCCTAGTTGGTTCTCATGTGGGTGAGAACCTTAAAACTAATTTTCAGCCCAGTTTTCACCCAAAATGAGAACAATTGATTGTCAATGTGAGAGCTCAACTGAAAATTACTTTGAAAACCAGGTCGCCTAGTGAGAACTACCCAACATTGGTATTTACCCAACAAAAAAAGATCCAAAAACAACACAAAAAGAAAGGTCTATTGGTATAAGACCTAATCTTCAAAAACTTTGAGTTTTTAGTTGCACAAGGAAAGAAGGTCCAAGAAATTTGATTAATTTTTTTAAAAATGTGTGTTTATTGGTTATGACACACACAACAAAACATGTAGATGTTTCAATCATGTTATAAATAACATTTTTGTTAGAATAGATATAATTAGGTTTGATTTAATGACCCTATGTTATTAGTTCATGAATACTATAGTAAACCATGAACATTCAATTGTTCAATTTAGAACAACATGTAAACACATATAGATGTGAGAAAATTGGACAAAATCATTGAAGCTCTTCAATTGGAACTAGATAGATTTGTGAACATGAATGAAAATTTAATAGTTGCAAGACAATCATTCATCCAATTAGGTCAAAATGTGAATGATTTGACAATGATTGATTTGTAAACATTAAAAGTCATGCCTATTCCTCTAACACCATAACTCCCAAAATGAGAGCCCATGTGCACACAAATAAGGAGTGCACCCATGCACCTATCAAGATGAAGGATTGTGTAGTCGCATTAGTTAGTCTACCCAAATCAACCTTTACAATGAAAACATTACGACACATAGGGTGGATTAAAACAATGCATTAGATGGATTCTAGAAGCAAAAATGGAACTTGCGCATAAGCATTCTTGGGTGGACCCACTAAGAATGTCATCCCTTCATTTTACTAGACCTATTGAACTTTAAAAACCGTAGGAAACACTTAAATGAAAATTTTAATTACAATTTTTATGTGATTATATCAACTATTTTGTATTGATTTTTAATCTTTAATGGGATAAAAGATATTTTTTACTCTAAGGTTTCTAATCATTGCATTTAGAAAAAGTTTCAAGAATGACATAAGGTTTCCTTTCATATAACTTTTTTGTTAGGAACATAAGTTTGAAACATGTTTTGATTTTTTAATTTCAAAATAAGTTTCATAGGTACCTTAGAAGGCATTCTATTGGAATTTTTTATTATGTAATTATTTGAATAGGTATAATTTAGTTATGAATTTCCAAAGTTCAAGAAGGCGATTTTGAAAAGGGCCATTGCAATTAGAAAATAAAAATTGCAATAATTCTCATTTTTAATTTATTCCAATAAATATTTAAGATTGTATGTTTTGACATGCAATGTATAAACATGAGAAAATAAATTTATGACTATGAATTTTTATATATATATAGTTTTATTTATTTTACCATTCTTTGACATGGTTCATAGTGGGTCTACCCAAGGATACTTATACCCACTTGGACACTTGAACCACTACCACTTGGCAAACATCCAATTTCTTCAAAGTTTATAATTAACTACAACTAGACTTATGCTCACATTAATGTGAGCATAGATTTGGTTGTAGTTAAATATGAAAAAATGAAATTAGTAATTCATTTTAAGCAGTTGAACATTCTAATTTTTTTAAAATGATGGACTAGTGTCACATTTCCTATCATTGTTCCACCAGAATGTCTTTGACCTAGTTTCTTACATCATTATATATTTTTTCCACAACCAATCATTCAAAAGCATGAACAAATTTCTCAAAATCCACGAACAAGTTATTAATGAAGTAATATTATTTCTTTCAATGCACTTAAACTTCTATTTTAAAATACTTTTGTTAGTCATGGACCCAACAACCTAAATTCACACAAGATGAAGGTTTTTGAGTAAAAGTGAATGAAAACAAGAAAATTCATTTAACCAAAATAGTCCAAGGGACTATTTAGTAGAATGTAGTCCTACCTTCTAAATAATAAATCAAAGAAAACCACAAACAAACATTTCCAAATAATATCCAAACTTCAAGCTGGGGCTTAAAAGGTAAACTACCTTCTATCCATTTCATAATACCTTTGTAGCCCACTAATTAGTGGCAAACTTGTTTGTTCACCTTCCAAAAATTGTTGCTACTATTGCCTTCCTATTATAGTTGTGATTGCCTTCCTATTATAACTATTGTCCAACTATTTGCAATAACCAAATTATATGAAGAAAAAATAAAAGTAAAAAATTAGGCTAAAATTTACAATCTTCTATATCAAACAATACATAATAATTCCCTTGTACCAAAAAATCAAAGCAAAACAAAACAAAGGTACAAAAAGAAAATTTCACAACCTTCCATGAAAAACAAAATGAATGCATTTATTCCTTTAAATAACACAACTATTTACAAACTTCAAGGATACAATAAAAAAAATGAAAATAAAAAAACAAGGAACTTAGTCCAAAGATAACAAGGAAAAATGAAGGAATCCTTCACCCACACAAGGTTTCCATCATTCATAAGTCATAAAGGCACCTCATTCCCTCTTACAAGATAGATTCTTATTCTAATCTGCTTCACAAATCGTTGTTTGATTGGCAAACTCATGTTGATCACTTTATCTTCAAAGATTAACTATTGAAGGAGTGTCATCACAAATCCTTATTTGATTAACAAACTCATGTTGATCACCTTATCTTCAAAGATTAACTACTGAAATAGTGTCATCTTTTATTAAAATAAAAAATGATAAGTCAATGCCTACCATTAGTAACTAGGAAATCACCAAAATGTCCACTAGGTTAATTAGATTAGGTAATCTTCACATTGACATATATATTTTATTGGAATTCCATTCTAACATTAACTTCTAATGTTTTTACCTTGAAAGTAGTTTTGTGATGGTAATTTTTGTTAGATAATAATTTTCATTCCCAAAAGATGTGTATGATAATATATTATGATTGACATCACCTATGTGTTTAAGTGGTTTCCTTAATCCATTTGTACCATTTCTTTATGTGCAATGAATTGAACAACTCATCTAGCTTATAATGCCTTGGGAACATGTTTCCTAGGCAACAATAATACAAGTTAATTTTTAGTTTGACAACATTTTACCTTATTTCTTTTAGTAGTCATATTTCTTTCATTACATCTTTCAAATGTTCAAAAAATGGGGCCATCCTATGTTCCTTCTTCTTGACCAAATATCAAAATAAATATAAGGTATCAAAATCTGATGAAAAAATAAATAAAATTAAAATGGTTTAAATATGTGAATATTAGGTATTAATAGGGTGAGAAAAAAAATCTCATCTAGAATACTCCCCCGACAATACCTTGTTTAATACAGATAGTGTAAAATGTTAACAATTAGTGTCCCTCATAGGCAAGCCTTAGAATTCCTACACGTCAAGCCCTAAAACTTCTGATTTACATGAACTCAGCACTGATAGCTGACACTTTATGCAGGAAAAAGGTATGGCAAGTTGATGCATCTAACTCATACTAGAGCAAAAATTTTAGTGGCAATTAGCATTGTAAGCATATTTCTTAATCAACCACATGATAATAGTGGATCAAATTCTAAAGCTCATGCAATCGACAACAATCTAACCAATGTTGTAAATTCTAGTTTATGAAGAAAAAACTCATGTTCCAATTGATATATCCTCCCATTCCAGTGCTAGATATTTATTTAAAAATTGATGGAACTTGTGGTCCAGTTCCACATCTAAGTTCTTCACATTGGGTTGTCTAGTTCTAGCTTTGGAAAAGAACCTGGAATCCCAGTTCTAGTTTTTTTTCTCATTTGATAGAACCTTCAGTTCAGATCCTAGTTAATTTTAAAAATTTGATGGAATGTCTGGTTTGGTTCCAGACTTGGCTCTTCACATTCCTAAACTTTTGGATTTCCAGTTCTTCCACCCAAAAAATCCAAAGTCAGTTTGGCTCAGAAATAGGATCTAGTTACACATGCGCAGATTGCAGATATTGTAAGAATCAGTGTTATACAACCAATAAAAAGTGGTCACCTATATAAGGATTATGTGCATATATAACCATTTAGAAAAATATTGCCTGCATGCCTAGAAATGGAAATAATAATAAAGTAGTACTTGATTGACTCCATACAGAACCAAAACTTGTATGCAAAAAGGTTTATAGGTCAGTTCAGGTTTCAGTTCCAATCCTAGTTGAGGTTCCAGCACTCAGAGTTTGTTTCCAATTTTCTCAAAGTTTACAACCTGGACTCAAAAGGACCCATTGCATACCAACATCAGTTCTATCTCAATCATGTATCATTTCATGTGCAGTATTTTCTGCTTTTGTCAAAGTGAAATCAACATTTTAAGAAAGTTCGATGTTTCTATGAAAAAAGAAAAGAGAAGTGTACAACCAAATTTTCATCTGTGTGTGCCCACAATTTCTCAACAACAATGAAAGAAGTATTAGACAAATTTATGGTCCTCATATCATTGGAAATTGTTGCTGATGTTACAGGCTACATAATTGTCACTGAAGATTTCCCCTTAACTCTAAGTTACTTACGGTCAACTGCTCTTTCAAATGTACAGGGCATTGTGAGTTCTAGCAAATAGTCTATATGAAGTTCCTAACAATGTGGCAGAATCTCTCTCCGGTGCCAATCACATCAGAAATAATGGTTAATGTTAGACCTGGTTTGTGTCAACCAAATGCTTGATCGGGTCCCCCCTATGGACATTACCCAATACTTACACACTAATATCCTCCATGTTTTGCACGATTGTGGCACTCCACTTGACCATATCATTTTAGAATGTCCAATAACTGGGCACCTGCAGTGTGCAGGCAGATCTACAGTACTCTATGTACCCCCCATTTGTTACATGATTGTCAGCCACAAATGATCAATCTTCTCAATATTACAAGCTAACAATGTGAGAGAAGTTAGCATTGCACATGTCAATCTTTCACAATATTGATTGCTACAAATGCTTGAAAACAATTGATGTACCTACTACTGCAACTTCAAGGATCTGGTTTTTAGAGCAAGCATGGTGTTATGCATTAGGCAATGGCCATTGCAAGGACCTGGCTTGAGCCGCAGGTTGGCCACAAACCAGGTTCCTGGCTGATGCCCTGATGCCACTGGCATTTGGGAGAGATTCTGCCACATCACTAGGAAACTTGTAGACTATTGTTAGGTCTGATGATGTTCTATGTGCCGGGCACATGCATTTGAAAGTGTAGTCAACCCTAAGAAGTTTAGTTTCAAAGGTGGAATCTCACCTAAGTGACAATTATGGTTGTATTTCCTTTGTCTTGACTCAAATGTGTGAAAAGACAACACACACACAAATGCACAAGATTTTGATGTATAATGAGAAGAACTATCCATAGGACAAGAAGGTTGATAGAGAGAACTGGTAGCGCCTGCACTTCTTGAAAGAGGGCGGTTTCTTTGACCACAAATATTTCTCCACGTTCTTATTTCATGACACAAGTTATATTTTGCTTTTGAAGCAGAGCATTTGAAGAATTAGTATAATGCCTTCGTGAGGTGTGGTTGGAACTTGGAATATTATGACTCATAAACTTGGTTGCTTATGGAACTTGCTTATGGAGCTTCCTCCAATTGCTAATAGGTGCCTCATTTTATTATTAGCTGCACATGTGGACACTGCTAATGCTGACTCAGGATGGATTGCGGATAGTTTTTCCTTCTATGTATCTAAATGTAAAACCAATGAGCTCATGAGCTCAAGAAGATAGGTCAATGACTCATAGCTTGTGAGATAAAGAAGAAATGCCTTCTAAAAGCTGGAGCTGGATTCCATCATTCATCCACCCCATAGACCATCACTAATGTGACGGCCCAGCACCCATCATCCATTGGAAACCCGTTATGACTCAGTTGTGGATGAACCACAACTCATCCACAACTCATTAGTTACCAAAGGTTCCACCTTGGTAACCTATGGTGTAAACCCTCCTACTTCCCCCTCACACCACCTAAGTAACACTACCTATTTAAGTGGGTACATATTATTGGTGAGTTGGTAGGAAATGTAAGTGGATGCTATGTAGATCGGTCAGAAGGTAAGGCACACTTGGTGGCTAGTAGGTATGTATTGCTATGTGGATGGTTTCGTGATCCACCATGGAACTTAGCTATGAGACAGGAATACAATGGAAAGTGTTTTCCTGTGCAAACACCATCCATCCTTTGTGTGCTCTGGCTGCTAGTTGGTGCTGGTTTGCTCTGGGCATAAAACCATAATCAATCAGCTCTATAAATCTTGTAGACCTGTCCTGCATCCAGCTTTCTGATTTTGGATCCCTGGATCAGTGTACTGGACATAACAATCAAATGCAATGCAATCTGCAGCTGATTTTTGTAGGGGCAAGAATCGGTATATGGGTCTAAACCTGGATGCTGTACTGTCCATGTCTGATATGTTTGTTAAGTAGCTAAACAAGCAACAAAAGCTGCACAGGCACAACTAATTAGTGCCTGAAGCATGGGCCACATGAGTGAAGCAACAGCCACCATTTCACCATCCATTGGAAGCCTGTTATGACTCAGTTGCAAAGTCTTCAAGTGGAGTGACCAGCCGCACTTTCACTAAAAAATCATCCTTAGTGAATCCTGTGTTTCACCGTGTGTCATCATTAGAGAAGGAGAGAGACTTGGCAAAACTAGTTGGACCCACAACTGTTGTGCTGGCTTGCGGAATGTGTCCAAGGCTCAACAGCTTCACATGCATTAGACCACGGAATGGTTTGCATGAGGAACCCTTGAATGAACCAGCACCCACCAGTGCACCATGAAGGATGGATGATAAGTGGTCAGGGAACAGTTTTCTGTTGGATTCCAGTTCCTTAGCTAACCATCATGGTTAGGTTAGCTCACTTGCTTTTTTTACTACTTACCGACTAATAACCCATTTGTGGGTTGTTAGTAGGTAGGTAAGTAAAAACAGCTCTTACCTATCTATAAACCTCTTACCTTTTTTTCTCACTTATCCCCCAATATAGAGGACCTACTTCTTATAGAATGGGATATGAAGGTTAAACCACATATTAACTCAGTTAGGGTTCATCCGCAACTGAATCATAATGGGCATCCATTAGATGGTGCACTGGTGGGCACTGGTCTGTCCCCTTGAATGAATGAGGTCATGCAACTCCTGCAAGTTACTGAACCTTCTTGTGCAATATTTCAACCTTGAAACCATTTTACAGGGTGCCCCAAGTTGATTGCTGATTCCAGGCTCTGTTTTCACCTGTATTGAGCTAGTTAGGTTAGCAACTGGTTTTCCCTCAGTATCTTGATTGTGGACAACATTTCCTGGGTGAAAATCAAAGTTCGACAGTGTGGTACTTGAGATTCATCCTCATGTATCACAAGGACCCGATCACTTTGGTTGGTTGCATCTCAAGTGGTTCAAGTCCTCAACAACTCTAGGTCCTCATGAAGTTTCATAGCATTTTTCAGGCATGTGATTGAACATGTGTGATATTCTTCGATCTCAAGTGTACTACATTTTCATTTATGATTATCAACAGCAGCAGTTGACAGTGATTTCAGACTCCAGAGTACCTTGCCACCCATCTCTGGAAGTTAATTAACCTGATATACGAAAGATTAGTCATCTCCCAACAGCAGCTACTCATGTGTATTGCCAAAACATATATGTTCAAAAGCCACAGCACAGCAATGTATATCAATTTGAGAGTAGAAATTAACTACATTTTACTGAAGCTGTAAGAGGGGATTACACTACGAAACAAACATATTTCTATGTCCCAAGTAGGACAGTTCTACAATTCCAATGTTTCCAACATATGCTATCATGTCTTCTTGGACATTGTTGTTGCTGGGTGACATACTTTATTATGGCTAAGTGAGAATTTTGTTAAATAAAGCAAGCTCTAGACTTGGTCTTCCAGTGCAAAAAAGGCCTGGGCTCCAGCTCCATTACATTGGGAATTGTGCCGTCCTTTAGTAGATAAAGCTTTGCAATGGTCAGCTACTACTATGTGGTGACATAATCAAGAACCTACTATTTACATGTGCTGCTGGCCATGGCATGGTCTTAAAGCTCAATAGTTTGGGCTGGGTGGCCTTTGTTGGTTGGCATTTTGAAAATGTCAAAGCTCAAAGATTGCTGGAGTTCACTGTTCAACCACCACTCGGTTGGATTTTGCACACAAGCTAATTGTCCTATTTGGAGGGGTCCAAGTTTATTACAGGATCTGGGCAGAACCACCTTCTGTGGTTGCCATATGGCAGTTTTGGGCATGATCTTATGACATAACGCAACACAAAATGTCAGTTGAGATGACATTGCCGTTGAATTCAATGTTGTCCCTGGTTTATCATTCCGACACAGTTTGATGAACAGACAAACACAAAGCATACAAATTTGAGCCCATTCCAAATTTCCTAGTCATAGAAGAGTAGTAGGAAAATTTGCAGATTGAAGTAATGTACATTTCTTTGGCAATACAAAGACTTTGTTTCCCTGCACATGGGTTCACAAACATAACAGCTTCTTCACTATGTACCCAAATCCGAAAGTCGACCCCAAAACTTGAAAAACCAACAAGAGTTGTGAGCATAGGGTGCAAAAGAAAAACCTCAGTTGGTTCTTCCTTTCCAGCTTGAAAAACTCAGTGACATGTTGGGTTTCATCCAAATTTCAGAAGGACCCATATGCCACCATCAATGATTACATAACAAGCAGATTGATAACACTCACATAAACTCACTTCTTACCAAATAGCAGTCCCGAGAGAAGACAAACTTGGGCATATATGAGAAATGACAAAGCCACCCATGCATGTCCTCCTATTACCTATTAGGTAACCAGTTACATATTTGATTGATAAACCAGTATGGGAGGAGAGGTGGTTGATTTATCCAGACTTTAAAAGCACCTGTTGTGATGCACTTAAAATTTATGGAAACATCAACTTGCAATTGCTGCACATAAAATAGATTAATCAAAACATTCAGCTTGCTGATTTTTTTTCAAAATTAGTGAAAACATCCCATTCTCTCCAGGGAGAAAACAGTAGCTTGAAAATGCCAAACAAGACCAGTACAAAGACTTGCAAGCTTTTCTTGCTGGATCTGGATTCCCACCACCCTCCTCTTTGTAGTAGATAAGTGACTGAATCCGAAGGCTTTGAACCTTATCTCTTTGTGGTCATTGTTGTTGGTATGATATTGTATGGACTTTGTCTCCTCCTAGTAGGCCCCAGTGAACCAATAACCTCAAGCTTTAACATTGATTGGAAACCCACTATAACTCAATTGTGGATGAACCCCAACTGAGTTTATGGCCAGGGTGAAATGACAACCAAGTTGGGAAGTTACTTGGACACAAGATGGTGGGTGAGATTGATTCCTTGTTCCCATTCCTTAGAAGCTTTTTTGTGAAGACTTTTGGCAATACCTATGTTGGTGGAGTTACACTAGTTTAGGTATGGTGGATCATGGTCAAAAACACTACCTAAACATGGGTCACCTGGGTTCAACCCCAGGATCTCTTCATTACAAGCAACTTTCTTATCTCAGCCTAGTACACCCAATGGTCTTCCCTTTTGTAACAATGTGTCAAAGAAGAATATATATACTAATAATTGGAACTTTTTGGGTTCACCATGTTCCCAATGGGAACGGCCATTGGGAATCCAATGAACATACAAAAAGGCATAATGTCATCCACCATCTTCTGTCCAGGTAACTTCCCAATGTGGTTGTCATTTCACCCTGGCCCTGAGTTTACACCTTGGTAACCTATCCTGGAAAAAGTAGGTCCTGGAGAGAGGTAGGTGGGTATGACAATAGGTGGCTACTATGTAAGTAGATGAGTGTTTATTGGTGCCCTTCTTTTGCAAAAAGTGGCCCATTTTGGATGAAAAACACACATTTTACACAACAAGATTGGAGTAGTGGTGGCTAAAGAAGGTTTTTACCTGAAGAGAGAGTAAGTAGTAGGCCTACTAGTAGGCCTAACTGCTGCTGCTTTTAGACCATACACAGAGTTTAGTAGGAATTTTTCTAACTTGGGGTAGACTGCACTGACCCCATCATATATGACACAAGCTTGTGACTGTTTTGATCTTCTTCTTCTTCTGTTGTTGTTGTCATCTATGATCTCAAGCTAGAATCTCTCTGGAAGGAGCAAGTCCTAGTTCTTGGGTGTGTTTTTTTTTTCAGCATCTGAATT
>Ga0209208_10013285_pt1 | contig 10305 bp, 7 predicted proteins | sample S1TSphfallax_3_FD_187694 | JGI IMG/M metagenome (GOLD analysis project Ga0209208, IMG submission 187694) | Host-associated microbial communities from peat moss isolated from Minnesota, USA - S1T2_Fd - Sphagnum fallax MG (SPAdes) (version 2) | ecosystem: Host-associated > Plants > Peat moss >... | reverse complement strand
CATTTCACCTTAGCATGCATATTCCACAAAATATGATCAAATTGTAGATGGGAACATATCCTCACAAGATTTTAATTGGACCACATTGACTTGATTAAATTGAACATACTCTCTTTGGCAGGATCCTTTATTGAGGCAAACACATTTTTTATCATAAAATCCCCAAGAGCTACCAAATCACATAAAAGGGGATTCGTCTTAGTACTTGGACCTTGCAGTAAACTCGTATCTAGAACTCAATTTCACCAAAAAGTGCAAATCCAATACCCATGATCAATGAACTCCAATGTCAATATTTGTTGGAGAAGTTTTGTGATACTCTAATAGGTGCACGGGCATGCATTCAAGATGCATCTTTACAACACATTCAAGAATCACATGATACTTTGAAAAGTCTTGCATGGCTGGCTAAGGAGGCTGAGAAACTTGTTCATGATTGTTGTGATGTTGAATGGATCCAAGCTGCCATGATCTTTGCCAATGCAAAGGAGCATTTTGCATCCTTGACTTTTAAATTTAGGTTGTACATGAAACTTTTGCATAGCATTTTCAAGGAAGGAGCAACAAAGGAGTTTTTGACTAAACTTCACGATCCAAAGTGGATTGATGATGTCAAGGATGAAGAATTTCACTTCATTGATAAGAAAACAAAGGAGGACCGACAAAGGTTGTTGTTAAGATTGATTCATGTTGGATCAAGTGATTCAAAAAATCTCATTAGAAGACTTCAGATCTCCTCTGCTCGAGCTACTTTTTTGCAAGATAATGCAACTAGTGTGATTGATGCTTGGAAAGTGGAATACAAAAGTATTCATCGAGTGCCAAATGGTCAAATAAGAAAGGGAAGTTTTGCAACTGTCCACAAAGTTACATGGCTTGGCAAAGATTTTGCAGAGAAGTGTTTTCATGTACCAAAAAATCAAAATATCCAAGAAGAAGCATCTCTTCTCACAGGATTGTCTCACCCCAATATTTTGCCTTTGTTTTGTTACACAACTAGGGATCATTCTTGTTCCCTTATTATGGAGTTGATGGATGGGGATCTTCACCAATTAATGGAAAGATTGGTGAACAATGAAAGCCAAGATGCCCTATTTGAACTTCTTGAAGCAGTTGACATCATGTTGCAAGTAGCGGAAGGCATGAATTATTTGCATCAAAACAGGGTGGTTCATTGAGATCAAAAATCAATGAACATTCTTGTGAAGTATAATGAACATGATAAGCATGTATATGCAAAAGTGGCTGATTTTGGGCTCTCCAAAATAAAGGAATTAAGTTGCACATATTCCAACCTACCAATGGATCTAGGTACAACTCGATGGATGGCGCCAGAACTGTTTGGTGATTCAAACGATCATAATGTTGGTCCCAGTTCATCAAGTGAGTCCTTGAAATATCATTTCAAAGTTGATGTTTATAGCTTTGGGATGGTGTGTTATGAGATTTTGACTAAACATGTCCCTTTTTTCAATGTCGAATCGATGGATCTTCAGAAGAGGATAAAGGACGGTTTGAGACCAAATATGCCTGAACAATGCCCTGAGCAGCTGTCCACCTTGGTTCAAGCCTGTTATCATCCTGACCTTAAGGCATGACCCTCATTTCTTGAAATTTGTGTGGAGTTGAGGCATATTATGTACTCACTCATGGTACATTCTACATCATTATCTTTGTCCAAGCTTTGTAAAGGGAGTAGTTCATTTTTGTGGAATTGTATATAGATTAATAAATGTAACAACCTGAAGCATGGTTGTAGGTGCTTGAGCATGAAAAAATGCAAATTTGTAGTTTAGAGAATAGAGGAAAGCCCAAGCATAGATTCCATAAATAAAATATGTCACATGCCCATTGAAAGTGGACAACTTCGCAATGTTGAAGCTATATTAAGAACATCAATGTTGAAACTAGAGGAAAACTAAGTTGTTGGAGACTAATTGAGTTGAAAATATCTACTCTTGCAATAGTTCGATAAAGACATTGAAATTAACGTGAAAAGATTTATGGTTGTTGCAAGGAGGTACAGTCATTAAGGTATATAGCAAATACACTTACATGCCCCTAAATCATTTACATAGCATTGTGGGAGCGTTACATGTGAAAGAAAAACTTATACAAGGCAATGATGTAAATGTTAAAAGCTTGAAATGTAAAAAGTTCGAATGTTCAAGTGTAATTATACATGGGATTTACGGGTCATATATGGATCTATTGACATGCAAGACATTGATAAAACCCCTTAAATCCATTTAAATTGCTTCTAAATAATGCAAATATCGTGTTTGTGGAGTAAATCAAGGTCTTTGAATCCAAATAATGTAACATATTTTGGGCTTATTATGTTTATTAAGAGGCTTCACTCAAAAAGGGGAAAGTACTAATGTGGGCGCCAGTTCACCTTGGCACCATGAGTGAATAGGAGATAATGGAAACACCCCTTTAGGTCAATGAAGATAATCAAGGAAACAAATTCAGATCACCAAATGTAAAATAACATTGGCTTGAAAAGGTAATTTTGAAACTTACACTCAACCTTATCATGTTGAACATTAAAAATAATGAACCTTTTTTACCATTTCCATTGGCCTTCTAAAATTTTCACAAACCTATCAAAATTTATTACACAAGTAAGTATTAGTTTAGTCAATGCAACTAAAAATAATAATTCAAACCACCAAATCTCGCAATTTCATTGTTCGTGCCTTTAATTTTTTTAGAAGCACATCACTTATTTGACCTAACCTTACACACCATTGCCACGCCCAAGTTGAGCTCATTGGGAGAGGCCTTGTAGGAGTTTCACTTGCCCATCATCAAGTTTGAGAACCCATGACCTTTTGCAGTCATAGGGTTCCAAAAAAAGTTATTTAGCACCACATGGTTTTTTGTTGTTTTCAAGAACTATTGATTTAGGGTAGTTGATATTTCAAAATTTACATAGTTAATTGGTTCCAATTTTCAGGAAAAGAAATATTTTAGAAAATTGATCAATTTTAGTTCCTTATAAATTAAACTTTTGTATGAATTAGTTGGTTCCAAGGGTTTAGAAGATTGGAACAATGCTTTTGTTGATTCATTTTTGAAAGAAAACATCTCTATTAGACAAAATGACTCTCATGAAGGGCTCTTGACCGAACTACATCTACGCAGTTTTTAAATTCATGGGGCAATTTTTTAATCCAATTTTTTGAAGAAACTTGGCCAATTACAATCCCCATTCTTAGGCAAAACATCTAGTTGGTTGCATTGTTTCAATTACCCTATAAACCAAATCTAGTTATTTCAATTGTGAGAATATCTTTTTAATATGGATATTTTTTAATGTGAACACATTATAAAAGCCTTTGAACTTAGCCAATTTTTTTGGTTTTTTGAAAGTAAAAGGAACAACATAATGTTTTCATTTTCATTTTCAACAAGGCATTGAAATTACATATTTTTTTGAAATTAGCCATGGAAAACAAATAACAATAATAGTTCAAATGCATTTTCATTCAACCAAGGTATTTACATTCAAAATTCAAAATTCAAAATACAAAGCAATTGTGAATAAAAGCTTCAATTGATATACATCAAAATTAAATTACATATAAAAATTGTGTCATTTTAGTGCCATATTAATCAGGGGAAGTTATGCTAAATGATTAATTTGAGTTTGAGGAATTCAAATTTAAAATTCATTTAACTTGATTTGAATTTTGTTTTGGTAAAAGAATTTTGGAACTTGAACAATAGCTATTTCAAAAATAATTTCTTCCATAAAAAGTTAAATTACGAACTCTCTTAATTAAAAATTTTGATGAGAAAAAAATTGAACTAATACTAACCTATTACCCCATTCATGAATTAGGCCTTTTGGATCTGAGATAAAGTATACTCATATGTTTTGATTTTTAAAGTCTTCATATCCCACCAACCTCATGTTGTTTAATATATCACAAAAAAATTGTAATTATTTATACCTTTAATCAAGGAACATATAGATATTGGGTTTCAAATGATTTAAATGTACATTTGTTGCTTTTGGTTTTGGGCCTTTATGTTATATAAGTTCTTATATAAAAATGTGCATGGTTTTTAATGCCTTATTTCTACAATTTTTTATGTACATGCATTTCATAAATTTATTTTGAACATTTTTTAAGTTCAAATGAAAACCAAATATACATGGAATGCTTTGTTGCAAATAAATTTGGTGACATTTCATATTAAGGAATCAACTAAATTATATGTAAAGAAATTAAATTACAACTTGTGAATAATCGATTGTTTCTATTCATTTAAATTTGTTTTTTACACATCACATTGTGTGTTAAGGGATAGCCTTCAATTGTTATGTCAAGTTAGCCCTCACACTGTGCACTAATGAAGGGCCATCACTTGTTATGTCAAGATAATTATCATATAAGATGGTTACTAACTTACTAATGTAATAATAACATGATAAGACTTTGGTGATAATTCACAATTTAATCATATAATAGTTAAAATTTAATCAAACCAATTATAAATTTTATCAAACTTGGAAATAACAAATTTCCAAAACAATGTTCCATGTTAAATTCCCTCAAGTTCACAAGGATGAGAAGTTGCACTCCTCTTATTAAAATAAAGATCACATATGCAAAGTTATTTTCAAAAACAAATCCCCTAAAAAAAGATGGAAATAGATATAACAATGAGCTGAACAAACTTGTAGACCTTCAAAGATCAATGTAATCTAGTTGCATTCATTTAGGATGTTGATAACTAAGATGATGAAAATCCTTGTTGAGAATTCAAGAACACAAACAATTTAAACCTTGATTGAAAATAGCCCTCAAAGGCCCTTGGAGATATTTGGTGAAGTTTTCCAAATTAAAAGTAGAAAAAATACAAGGTGTAAACATGGGGGGTAGATGCACAAATGGGTGGACCAATTTGCCACGAATCCAAAGTCCCTATTTATTCAAGATCTTGATCAAATTTTGGAAATTACAACTAGTTTACATTGATTTCCTCCATATTTTTTCCATATCTTTAAGCATATAAGCAAAATACCAAAAAACATTTCTTCCTCCAACATAATACAAATTTATAAAAAAATGTTTCTAATTGGCCCATTCAAAAGTCCATAAATATAATCCTAGAATTCAATTAATTTTTTAAAAAACCCTCAGCTTTCTTGTTATAATATCTTACTAATTTCTAGTCCTTAGCACACACCCCATCAATTAATGGACTATATCATAATCCACAAAGAAATGGTAATTAGACGTACATTCCATGAATTTTGAGTTCAAAAGTCCATGGCTTTTACAAATTTTTAAATTTATAAAATGATTTTGTGCATCATGTAAATGTTCAAGTTAAAATCTTTAAACCAAGTTCATTTTAATAATTTCAAGATCTATAAAACAACATGGGCATTACAATGGCAATCACAAGGCAAAATTGGCTTACATGACACCCAAATCGGTCCACCCATTTGTGCGTGCACCCCAAGATGATGTTAAATCATATAATAATAAATGCCACAAGAACATTCTTGCGTTTCTTAATTTCATTTGGGACAAAACAATCTCATGAGTTAAAACTAAAACATGAAATTCACACATAATTAGACAAAAATTGGATATCAATTTTGAAAAATCCACATAAGTAACCATTGACAACCAATTGTTCACATACTTGTGATAATGACTAGTCCTAACAAGTTTTGGGATTTAATTAGTTTAAGTCTAAGTTATAAGATGATTCTAAAGTTTCCAAATTAAAAGTTTGAAGTTTTTGTGGAACCACCATCAAAACCTAATCAAGCAACCAACTTCCTTTCAAAATTGAATTAAAATTTGAACAAAAAATGTTGCCCAATCTTAAATAGGTTCAATATTTATAAGTGCAAAAGCATAATTTTATGAAAAAAAATGTTTAGCCTTAAATTTAAGCAAGTTGTTACATTTGATTAGTTTTACATAACTAATATTATATGGTTTTTTTTTTTAAATTGTGAAAATGACAAGAATCAAAGGTTCTAAAAATTCAAAAAATCAATATCAAAACTTGACCAAAGGTTTCATTGAAAACAAAATAAAATAAGATATGGGCCATAGGTTCCAACATTTGGACAACATTTGTGATGACCATATTTAGTGTTGAATTTTGTTAAATTGTCATGGAGTAATACTTATTGAATTTCTGCTACTATGATATAAATTTTTTTGAACATCTTTATTGCAAATAAGAGGTTTTTTTCTTTCAAGCTTCAAACATTAACCTTAAATTAGTGCATAACTAATGTTTCTTTTATTGCATGTTAGTGTTAAACATTTGTGATTGGAAGTATAATCTTAATTTGCAAACAACTTAATGAAACACATTTGACAAGCATGATTTTATTTAAAAAATTATATTATACTATATAAAATTTGAATGTTCATTGAATTAACATATTAAAATACATCAATTTTGGGTTAAATTTTGGTCGATAGTAATTTTTAAAAAATGTTTGGGTTTTCAAAAAACCTTCATATATGTGCTATGATCACATATATCTTTACTACACATGGTGTGATTTTTGTGAGAATCTATTCCCATATTTTGCACCCAACCAAGAAAAAAAGTCAAGACAATTTGGTCGTTATACACATGTAAGGCCCATCATCACCTTCATATAGGATATTAGTCAATATCAATAGATCTAATAATTGATTATTGTTTATTTTCAATGCAACAAGTTGTTTTCTTGGTAAGAAATCACTATGTAGATAATTGTGACATTGGTTGATAACATTGTTAATAAATCTAATAGATGTGTTGGGTCCTAGAGAAATTTCATGCAAGAATCTTGAGTCCCATATATTGCATTCTTACATAATGAAGTTAAAAACTTGTGTTTGTGTTGGATATCAACCATTTTTTTGGTGTGAATTTTTTAATTCTATGTCATGAATTCAATTAAAAACCACAAAAAATTGGAAAAAAAGGTCAAAAAATTTGTAAGAGTTTTATTCATGTATCAATAAGGTAATAAAAAATATAATGGTTTTTTTTGTCTTTAATATTTTGTTAATATCCAAAGTTGGCCAAATCAATATATGTCCATGATTACCATCTTGGTTTTGAAGAAAAATAATTTATTGGATACATAACAAGGTGTATCTATGTTTTCGATGCCCTTTCAATTGTACTTACATGTATTTGGTTACTTGTGATTGATTGTTCATTTTGAATAGAAAATAATCATATTTTGTTCTCCTTTTAAAGGTATTAGGAACCTAAGTGGCAAGCGTTATTTAAAGAAGGTGATTTAAATAGGAATGAATTGATAAGAATTGATTTAAATAAAACCAAAAGAATCAATCAAATAAAACTAGCAAGCCTTATACAACAACAAAATAGGGAATTAAAAAAACCAATTACCATAGACATAAGTAAATTGGGAATGGGTAAAAACTAGTAAACATTTAATAGAAAAAAAAAAGGTGGGGAATCGAAAAAACTACCTAACATCAATTAAAAAAAACATGGGAGAATGGATAAAAACCAATATAAACATCAAATAAAACCAAAATCGGGGGAAAGCCTTAATGTTGTAACAATGTGCATTAAATTGAAAAAAAGGTAAATTGGTAAAAACCAATAAGTATGAAATAGAAAAAAAAAAGGAATTTGGAGGAAATGCAAATACTTAATGTTGTTGATAGAATATTTAAGATAAACAAATGAATCTTTGGCGGACACATCAACCACCTTTAGATTCATCATCATAATCTCATGATGTTCATGATGTTCTTTGTTGATATCTTTCTTCAATTCCATGTTCTTGCTCTATCTCTTTATCTTCTTGAGGATTTTCTTTAGAATCTATTGCTACTATTTCATTGTCAACAATGTGACCATCATCTCCTAAGGACTCATTTTCAGAGCTTGAAAATTCCTACTAGAATTTTCAATTTTGAAAAAGGGATGGCATTATCAAGTTTATGTCTCTTTTGATAATGTTTTTCAACTTGTTGCCATAAAATGTCATAGTGATGTTTTTTCTCTTCATCTCGCATGGGCATTATTGGTATTTTTGTGATGTGAATATTATCGAAATTGAGTTGTTTCAAAGGTATTTGAACACCAAGGTTCTCAATGATCCATAAGTTGGTTCGCACAATTACCAATTGTTCCATCTATTTCATGGACAACTTATTTGACGCATTCCTAAGCTCCTTGATAGACTCAAATGTGAATTTGAAGTGAAAACAACGAAAAATAAGGAGTTGGGGCACGTTCCCTGACTTGCAGCACTTTGGGCGTAGAGGGGCGTGCTAGAGCTCCGGGATGGGACTAGGAAGAATGACAAGCAATCATTCACTCACACGGACCTACACAAAACCAAACAACATGTTGGTTAGTGCAAAGTTAGAGCACTTTTGGTGTTAGGACGAACCACAAACAAACTCATATTCACAAGATTCAATCACGGCCCAGACCTGGGGTAAGCCACCACCTTCCCCCTTATAGTATACTTTGTGCCTAGCCATGGGACCAACACCCAAATGTCATTTTGTCTTGGGACTCCCAAGTGGTAGTCCTGAAATTCCCACAACTGGAACTCCAAAAACTTTGGGGGCCCATAACTTTGCATGCAAGCCTTCGATTTATATGAGGTCTGAAGCAAAGTTGTAACCCTTGTCAAGAACTTTCCAATAGTATGTTGCATGCCACCTGCACGCGAGGAAATTGGGGCGATTCTTGACTTTTAATGGTTGGGAGTCAAATTGTCAATTTGACTTTTAGCCCTTCATTTGGCCATAACTTGTGTTTTAAGTGCTCGAATGGGTCATCCAAACCCATTTTAAACATCTAGGTTCCAAGATCTTTCCAATGATAGAAGAAACTTATTAATCCTTCAAATTTTGACCCCTATTATTACTCTTTGAAAAATCAGGAGTTCATCGAAACTCTAACTCCCAAAGTGGAAGCTCCCTTGAGAGTGTGAGGGTTCATTCCCTCACATTTTCCTACACTTCCAGGAACATGTGATGTGACTCCCTAGCTTCCCTTTTGGCCTGCAACCGTGCAAGCCCTTGCCCTGGTCATGACCCCAAGGTTAGGGTTGCAACATTATTCCTCTTTTTGGTTTGATCCATTTTTTTCACGAATTGAAGTGTCATAAAGTAACCTTTTGCAATCTAAGTGCATGCCTCCTAAACTTTTCCCACCATGAAATGGGTTGTAACATCAAGTTTTAAAATAAAGCAACCTTTCTATTAAAATATCTTTGCTTGCAAAAAAACGATGATTTAAATTATTATTTTTTTGCTTCCACAAGTGATGTATTAATTTTATTCAAGAATTCATATAACAACCCAATTATACAACCTCTTTTATTTACCAAATTTAAAACTATATAAAATGGCTATAAATTTTTATTTTTTTTTTGTGCATTCTTCCAAAAATCATGAGAAAGAACATAATGTTTAAAGATGTGAACTTTTTGAGTTCCAAAATCATTCCGCTTAGACCAAGCATTCAAAACTACCATTTGTTTTGAACTTTTATGAACTTTTCATTAATCGTTTCAAAACTATGAACATCATAACAAAGTGGGTGTTGGAAAATTCAAGGAAATCTAATTTTCCAAGTGTCCTATGACATTGTTAACACCTTCGGTTTTTTTGTGACAAATGTCACCATTTCTTACAATGTTGAACATTTCTTTCACCCAATCAAGTTTTTCAATGTCCTTAATTATGAAGTGAAAGCAATGTGTGACACAAAGATTCCCACATATTGTGTGGGTATTCAATATTAATCATCATGCCCATAAGCTTGTAATTGCTTACATTGTTAATCATAACTTGTATGACATTGACAGGGTCTACATCTTTTATGACCTATTTAATGTGACCAGGTTCAACTTGTGCATCAGATGTGGCCACCTGAAGATACTGCATGTTGTAGTGACTTCGACATTGTGTTTTTCCATGGTGTGCGAAAACCAGGCGACACAAACGCTTGGAAGAATACTTGGGTTCAAGACATTCATGCCCAAGAATTTTGGGTTAAAGATTGGTTGCCACAAGATTTGGATGGAAATGTATGTGTCTTAGCCTTGTCATATGACTCTTGTGCCATAAAGTCAAAAAAGGAGGGCAACTTGAAAGACATCGATGACCTTGCACGTGTTTTACTCTGGAGCCTTGTGATGTGAGTCCTAACACCTAACTAGCCATTAATAGAATGTCACACAACATTTGTATATTTACCACCTTAAATTAGTGCTAGCTAGCATTGAAGGTGCATTCACACAACAACATAGTGTTAGGGTTT
>Ga0209208_10013283_pt1 | contig 10306 bp, 8 predicted proteins | sample S1TSphfallax_3_FD_187694 | JGI IMG/M metagenome (GOLD analysis project Ga0209208, IMG submission 187694) | Host-associated microbial communities from peat moss isolated from Minnesota, USA - S1T2_Fd - Sphagnum fallax MG (SPAdes) (version 2) | ecosystem: Host-associated > Plants > Peat moss >... | reverse complement strand
AATTTAAATTTTTTTTTTTTTTTTTTTTTTTTTGCAGGGTTTTCTTTTAATCTCACCATATTTATGACCAAACTCGGTGTTCTGATGCTATATATATTTTATTTTACAAATGATTTTATTATATCTTTACTATACACCTTTAATGACCATACCTTATTGCAAATTCATATTAATTAATTGTGAGTGCATGTTTTAAATGGGTTTGTTCTTTTGCAATGGGCTATTTGATTGACCTATCACCAATAACATTATGAAATTGCCCTTTCCCCAAAAAATGTTTTTACATTGTTTTACATTTACAATCATATAAAATCATATAAATGTATTTTTTTTATGTTTCCATTGTTTTACATAGTCGCATAAAGCCATATAAATGCATTGATTTTTACACTTAACATGGTTTTACACCGCTTTAAAAAAATTTACATGGTTTGACACTTACACCGAGTGTAAGTCCCAAAAAAAAACCATTTACACGCACAACACCGGTCTACACCCTCAAGGCTACAACCTACAAATTATGAGAGGACCCAGGGAACATGCCTTCCACCATGCTGAAGTCAAGGCCCAAATCCTATTAGCCTTTTCGGTAGCATAACTTATGTAACATGCTTTATGTTAGATGCATACATGACCCACTCCTGGTATAAAATCCCCAAGTGCAAAACACAACAAAATAACAGAAAGTGAATTAATAATATTACCCAAAATTTTCAGGGCAAAAAAAATTGATATTTGCTTCTGAATTCAATCTCTTCATACCAATAAAGGGACACCCATTTTCAGCAATAAATAGAATAAATGATTTTTTCTTTAAATTTCACACAATTTCCAAGAGTACTACCACCAACCGGAAAATAAACCCTAAACCCTACACAAGAGCTTCTGAAGAAAAAGGCTTAGTGCAAATCTGCGAGCTGAATCCTGGAAAAGAGCGAGCTTCTGAAGAAAAGGCTCAGTGCAAATCTGCGAGCTAAAAAATCCTAGAAAAGAGTGAGCTTCTGAAGAGATCTCAGTGGAAATCGACGAGCTGATCCCAGAGAAGAGTTTTTCTTCACACACAAGAGCTGGGTCCTAGAAAAGACGAGCTTTCCTGCATTAGCAGAGTTTTCGCAACATTGAAGACTGCACAAGGAGTAGCAAGAGCCGTTTCAAAGCTTGGAATGAGAAATCCAATCTTGACAAAATGAATTTTTCTCAAATCTCGATCACGTCTCCAGCATGTCTTAATTATCTTCTTATTGTGTGTGTCTGATTATATTCTAAAGGCCGCCGCAGCAAGGACCGTGGCAAGGCCAAGTGCAGATCCAGCAGCAAGCGAACAATCCTCCACAAGTATTCACCAGCTTGTGATGCGTCCTCCTTGGACGACCTGCACCGAGTGGCGCTCCACCAGACGTATCGTCGACGTATGCAGGAGCATAGCTCTGCGGTACTTGACCAGCTTGATTATTATAGATGCCATTTGCACCTGGGCTTGCTGCGTATTGCTGATTCATGCGACCCTTCCTGTGACCCAACATCTTGATAGGACAGCGATGTACTCGAAGCCCAAGCTGAAAACCCAAACGCGCCCTTGAAAGTCTTGATCAAATCTTAACTCTCTATGTAATCTTTCTTTACCCAACTAATTCCTCTAATAGAAATCCTTCTCTCTTCAATCGCAACGCCTCACCAACCCAAACCTCTCTCAGCTGGAATTTCTTTAACTGATGCTTCGACTGATGCAGATGAGAATCCCTATTTGTAGCCTTTGCAGCTTGATATGGGTACAAACCGCCTGGAGCAGCTTGCAACGATTGCAAGTTCCTTCCTCCTTCCTCACGCGGTCCCCAACCGGCCGTTTGAATGAATCTTTCTTTCCGCTGGCGGGCAAGTTCCCGGATCCAGGCACTCGGCAGCTGCTGCTACCGCCATGGCCGCAGCTGGACGGATGCTGCAAGAGCGCGTTGGTGACGAGTTTCATGTAAAAAAAGACCGGAATGAAAGGTCGGTTGGCCGTCCTGTGTAGGCACGTTTTTTTTTTTTTTTCTTTCCAACATGGCAGCTTTTGCACATTTTTTCCAAAAACAAAAAACCCTTTGAAGTTTGTAGACTTCGCACCGGAATATTTTTTTGGGTGACTGTGTGCAAGAATTCGCCAAAAAGAAAAAGAAATCACTGTCTGTAGGTCGCAAACCCGAGATCCAACACACCGGTTTGGACACGCTGCAGGAAGGAACAAAACACTACTACTGGTCACTGCTGACAGCTGCAAGATATCGTGGCCGATCAGGCCGCCACTCCACGCTACAGGTGGCAAACGGTGGCATCGACAGCGAGATCGGCGCTTGTTCCGCGAACATGAAATCACGTTGAAATCTTATTCAACCCTATTCTCGTGACAGCGTTGCAAGATGAGGAGCTGCTTGTGTTGTGTATATCAAGCGGATGCTACTGATGCTTCTGCCATAATCACAGTCAGTGCAAAACTGAGAGTGTTGAAGTTCAATCTGAGGCAAATATTTGAACAACTTTGTTGCAAAGCTTAGATCATCCTACTAGGTTTTTGACTTGCATTCTGTGAGAGTTGTGTGGTTGAAGAAGTTTTGGGGACAATCGGCTATCCAAAAAGATCAGAACTTTGAGAGGAGATTTGGGTTTTCTGTAATTCACAAACACAGAGAGAGAGAGAGATAGAGAGAGAGAGAGAGATTCAGTTGAGAAATCGAAAGTTTTAGACAAGATGTTCGGTCGTAGGAAGGCGCGAGCTGCGGCAAACCAGCAGGAATACGCTGGAACAACAGGAGGAGCTCCGGGAGTAGACGGGAGCGGCTATGACGCGGCAGCTGGAGTGCCAGCAGGAGGAGGAGCGGATTACGTTCAACAGCCACAGTATGTGGATCAAAACGGAGGACCTCTGGGAAACAACAACAACGCGGGGATGCAGAAACCTGGTGGCTATGGCGGCGTCAATGGTTATGACAACAACCAGGGATACGTAGCGGGGCCTGATGGAGGCGGCAATTATGATCCTGAAAGGAAGAAGAAAAACAGCGCAGCTAACAAATGTGCGGCTTGCTTCGTCGGCTGCTGGGCTGTTACTTGGCCTTGCCACGGTCCGTGCTGCTGCGGCCTTTAGATCACAACAAAGAACTCCACAACTACTGTATGATCTCCACAACTAATGCTCCTTGCTGCTGCCATGAACCGGCCTTTAGAGACGAAATCGCACCAGATGCGCTAAATAAACTCCATCTAGTTTTAGAACTCTTCCAGCTTTTAGGAGCAGGCGATCGATCACGCTATATATAAGCTCCGTAGTCGAGATTTGCTGCTCGATTCTTAACAAACTACTCAAAATTCTCTGAAATTCTGCGATTACGTTCAAGATCTCTGTAGAATCCGAAGATATTTCTGAAGATTCTGCAGGATTTTCTGACGAATCTGAAGAGACTTTTGTACATTCTGCCATTTTCTGAAGGATCTGAAGAGACTCTTCAATTCTATGACGAATCTTAAAAGACTATCTGAAGAATTTTCTGAAAAGCTTTAGTTTTTCAGTGGATCTCTAAGGAAAATTCTGAACTGATTCTCTGAAGAATCTTAGCTTACTAAATTACTTATTTTTTTATTTCGAAGAAAATTTATATTATAATTTCTTTGAGCTTTTTATGAAGTTCTGGTTTCGGATGTTGTGTAGAAGAACTTCGTGAAAAATTCTGCCATATTGTTTGGGTCATGATGGGGGCCGACCCAAAAAAAAAAGAAAAAGAAAAAAGATTGTATTATATTCCATTGGATATTTTGAAATTTTTTATTATTTTGAGATTTAAAATCTTGTTTGTTCTGTACATAGTTTCATTTTTAATGTAAAGTCCTAAGTGCCATTTTCATCTTTCTTAAAACAAGTAAAAACACAACCTATGGCTCTCTTCTCTTTTCTATAATCTTTTCTTTCTTTTATTATATATATGGTTTTTGCTTCTTCTTTTTTTTCCCCATTGCATTGCTGTAAAGAAACTTTTGCCTAGTTAACCTTAAGTTGTGGTAAGGTCCTTGGCATTGTTTTTGCTTAATGTTTGGATACACCCCATAGTCATTTAAATCGAGTTATTTGGTGGAGAAACAACAAAGTTAATCTTTCTTTCCCTAAAGGAAAAGACCCATTAGCTGCACAAACAATTTTCACCATATGAAAAAAATTGTGAACATTTAAAAAGTGAATAATGAGGAGATTTGTTGACCCTTGGTTGAATTGGATGAAAGAAAAATCCATTGCCTTCTTTATTCAAAAATGTTCATTACACATTTGAAGCCTCACAAAAAGGTGAAAATGAATGAGTATACATAAACAAAGACTTTTGTGTAAAAACTTAATTTGTAAGCATAGTTGCAAAATTAGGGTTTTGGGTTTGACATTCTTGCCTTTGCACTAGTGACACAATTCGTCTTCCTCCTAGCCAAACCCGGTTCTTCCAGTGTTTGTCTTCATCATTCATTAACCTGGTTCTTTCAGTGTTAGTCTTGTTATGGTTTGTTGGTGTGATTCAATTGGTCTTTGCCAATAGATTATTGTAGTCACATTGTTGTTCATCACTTGGCAATGGCTAAATCGAACCTTGATTTAATTGTTCATTTTGTAGGTCATAATCATTTTGTTTGTGTTGTGTAGATTGTAAGAAGGTGATGCAACGATGTTTTGTCATAGTTAGATGGGAACATTGAGCTCTTGTACAAACTTTAACACGATGTTCAAGTTGTTACATCTTGTTCTTACAAGAAATTTGCACAACACCTTTCGTCCTTTGTCTTTGCACACCTAGTCTTTACAATGCTTTCATCTTGTTCAATTTGACTTCCCCTTGTCTTGCTCAATTTTTATGAAATTCAACATTTCATTCTATTTATGTTTAAAAACACAATCAAAGGAATCATCCAAGTAAATGAACACCTTTTAAAACTGCATATTGGTATGTTTGAAAGATAATAGGGAAAACATAATAATTTGGATTATCATTTCTTTTTTAGATTCTTTTTCATTACTTGCAAAGTTACACAATTTGTTTTAAAAAATTGCATGTTCAAAGCATTTGAACCTTGATAATCTTTGATAATCTTTGTTATTTTAAGCATTTTTTTTTTCTACGAAACGTGCACCATTCATTTTTAAAATTGGAAAGGATTTTAACATTGATGATTAGAAAGGCAAAAGAACTTAAATTGATGAATTTATTTTTGATAACCCATTTGAACAAATTTGGTTCAAAATTGTTTTTTACCTTGAAAATTATGGATTTTGAAAATGTGACTTTAGTAAAAGTTGTTGATATTTATGCGATAGAGGGAATAAATACATAATATACATGATATAAATTCAATTTGTAAGCAAAATGTATTTATATCTAACATGGAATTTTAAATTAGGTATTTGAAATACAAAATTTGAAATAATAAACCAACACAAAACTGACATGTGTCATGTGTAGTCCTTGGACAAGGACTTTTACCTTGTTGCCCCTAACTCCTTTTATTTTGTTTTCACTCTTATGTTCTTTAAAACTCAAATTCCACTTCATTTTACCCTCTTCTGTGAAATTTCATCTTGCTCAACTTTTTGAAACCCAAAACATCACCACTGCATTCATCTTTTCTACAACCCCACCACCCTTCATCCTACTCAATTTTCTTAAATCCAAATTCATTCATCTTTTTTAATACTTCAACACCTTTGTTCATGTTCCACTATGTAAAACCCAATTTCCACCTCCTCATTCATCTTTTTTAAAACCTCAACACCTTTTGTCCTACTCAACTTTTTAAAACCCAAATTTCACTTCCTTTGTCATCTTCTCTAAAACCCCACCCTTGATCTTGTTCATTTTCTCTTAAACCATAACTTCGCCTTGTTTTATTCATTTCCTTTGGAACCTAAACTGATGTTTTAGATTTTTTTTTACATTCAACCCCTCACCCCTCCACTTCTATAGTTGGTTATTCCATGTTGGTGTGTTGCAAGGTTGCCACAACATTTATCTTTGTTTACATTCTTGCTTTTGCTTTCACCTTAACCTCTTTTTGACATTTTGATGTAAAGCCAAGGTTCACACCTTTACACAGTAGAGTTTGGGCTTGTAAACTTGTAGCAAAGTTCTAATGAAACATTTTTCAAATTGTAGTTGCAAACTCAATTAAATTGGATGTTGTTCTAACACACTTTTCAACTAACCTTTGAATTTTTAAAAAACTATGGTAAGGAATTAATAATTTGTTTAGCTTTCTTTTTTTCATTCTCCTTTTTCTTTTGCTCTTTGATTTCTTCAACAACCTCCTTTTCCAATTCTTTTTGCCATAAAATGTTGGAATACCCATTAAATGTGACTATATGTGATTGTATGTAGTTTATTAATGGTTATTTATTTTTTGTTTTCCTTGCAAGTAAATGTGGAAAGGATAGGAAATTTTCAAGAAACAAAATGGCTTTGTATGCATTGGTAAAGTTTTTGCAACATTGCACTTCACCTAAAGGTCCATCAATTAGGTCATCTATTAGATCATAGATAATTTCAGTTGGCTTTGTTTCTTGTGTGACATTAAGACTATTAGGCATTTCCACATAGTATTTTATCTTTAGTTACTCTTGGACATTAACATCACCCTTTATTCCAATATCTTCAACTATAGTAGTTGTTATGTTCAATAATTGTGTGGGAACCCCATCTTCACCCCATCAGTTAATGTCATCAATTAATTCAGAAGAACTATCATTGTTTTAATATAAGATGTGAATAATTATTGTTGTGTGGACTTCATTTGGTCTAGTGTTCTCATCCATGACCTTGGGATTGAATGGCCATATTTCTGCAACCCTAAACTCACTTTTGATGTTTTTTTTTGGTCAGAAATGTGTCCAAATGTGACCCATGCATGTCTAGAATCAATAGATGTTGATTTGATTGAAATGTGCCACCTAAAATTGACCTCTTGAAAAATGATAAGAATTCCTTGAATAAAAAGAAGGTGATTATCCATGCTTTCGTTTGCAAATTGCCATGCATGTTCCTCTTTTTATAATGTTTGATCTAATCATTTTTTATCTTGTCACCTTTGAATATCTAAAAACATGTTAAGGGTTTTCTTGTTACACATACAACATAATTGATTGTTACATTAAAAAAAATCCTATAATATGTAACCATTCAATTTGCAACTACATGTGACTCCATGCGATTACCTATCATTTACAACCTTGTTTTATGATTTTTACAACTAGTCACCATCTTTTAAACTTTACAACTATTTTTGTGACTATGGTGCAACTATTAAATTACACATCCTTCCATATTCATTAGCTTCTTGGATTTTTCATCCAAGGATAAGTTCTTATGTTCATTTAGATGCAAAATTAGTTACAATTTGGTTATTTATTATGGTGTGTTTATACATTTAATAATGTACACTATGGTTTTGTGGACTACATTAAAAGTATATTATATAGATTTTATTCAAGGTAGATTAAACATCTATCAAGATTATTTAACACATTAAAGTGCATTTAAATTAAGCACATTTGGTTTGTATTCATGGCATGTTAAAATATTTAATCTATATTCAAAGTATATTAAACATATATTTGACCATATTATGGGCATATTGGATTGAAAAAAATTCATGTTGGTTTTGTATGGTTTATTAAAGAGTATACCATATTTATTAAGGAATCGCCAAATTATAATATTGATGTAATAATAATGATATAATCATTGTATAAAACGACCATTAATCAGTTAGCAATTATTATTTTCAAGTAATTAATTAAATAACATAAAACATGAAAAAATTCATTTTATTTAAATAATTAAATATATTTAGACTAATCCCAATTAATTAAATAATAAATTATTATTTATTAGTTACTTCAAAACATTTTGTTGATTAGTTATATAATAATTCGTAAATTGATACAATAATTAATCATTATTCATGAATTACTCATATTAATTTATTTTTAAAGAACTATGAAATAATACTTAGTTAATTAAAAAAAAATTATTTCTATAAACAAGTCAATAAGTTTATACATAGATAATTTATATTTAATATTTAACTATTATGATATAACTAATAAAAGAATTATTCAGATAATAATTATCCATTTATTTAATTAATTAATTCTGAAATACATGATAAGTTGTGAAATATCTCAATAATCTAATTTCAGTAGTTAATCAAGAGTTATGGTTAATAGCTAATGACTATTAATTAAATATTTAATCCAGCCAATCAATAAGAAATAATAATTTTTTCACAAATAGATTTTTCTAGTTACTATTAATGATGAATTAACATTGATTTAATATCTACCAATTAAGTTAATAAGCTAGAAAAATAATAATTTATAATTAATATTCAGGACTTATGAATTAATTCATAATTTTTAAAAAAAATAATCAATTAGAATTTATTTTTTAAAAAATTATTAGTTGATCATGAGTAAATTAAAAGGTTTATTTTCAGAAGTAAAAGTATTATTTTTATTTAAGTAATTGAATAAATAGGAATTTATTATTTTAGACGTAATTGCCAAATAATTAGATACATTAAAAACTTGAATGATTAATTTGTGACTTGATTAATTATTTATATATTAATTATTTATTTCTTGAAATAATTTATTATTATATTTATATGGTTACTTTTTAACTCACCTACTTTTCTACCTTTCACCTTCTTACCTATTTACCTACCTTCTTACTTAAGTACCTAGATGGCTAAATAAGTAGCTTAAGTAGGTATGTATCTTAGGTAGGTATGTATTTTCTTATGTGCATAATTTTACTTACCTACCCACCTATGTAATTTATTAATTTATTTTTTCAAAAATTCAATCAATATGTGACATGGCAACTTTTGATTGTGCCACATGTCACAATATAAATACATCTAAATTGAATAATCATAATGAAATCAAGATTTCAAAAAAAAGTAATTTTCATAAAAACTTATTCCAAGTGTTAGGTGTCAAATTTTCCTTTGTCCAAATGTCATCATGTAAATAGTTGAAATTGGAACATGTTGATTTATCTTCATTATATATTATATATAATCAAATATTAAAAATAATAAGTTTTTTCCACATGTCAAAATCCAATTAGAATATGTGTTGAAATCTATGGCCATCCATTATTGATGGTTTAGATAATATTTCAATAATAAAATAATTTGCGTAGAAAATCATTATGTTCACAAATGGTAATTAGTGATAGGGTAATCTATTAATTGCAAAATAATGGTTGGTAGTTATAAATGTTATACATTACTCAAAGGATGGAAATGTATACGTTGAACATATATTTCATCCATGGGAAATGTGTTAACACCATGCTAAGTCATCATTTGCGACTAAAGGTTCAAGGTGATTTCACTTATGCAACTAAAGGGTTTTTTAGTCACAAAGTTGATTGTAATTGGCTTTTGGTTACAAATTGTAGTCACAAATTGATGTTCTTCTATTAGTGTTAGCCATTCCCCAAATTTAGGAATGGTTTCATAAACTTGACATGGGAACTTTTTTTGCCAAAACTTGTGCACCTAGCTATCACGTGCCTAAATTCTTGTTTCATTTGAATTCCATATGTGATCTTCACTTATTTTTGTTGAGTGTATAATATTTGTAGGTTTTGGTAAAAAATGAATTACAAGATTCACTTGTCAAACCTTGCACCATGCATACCTCAAATCCTTCTACCACTCTAATATTTAACTCTAGATGACAATGCTTGAACCAATACCACTAAGTGTTCCCAAGAATTCCATGTTTAAAGGAGGTTGGTTTGTTTTGTGTAAGTTCTGCCACCTTCATGGAATGAAGAAGATGCAATTAATTGGTGCAACGTAATGAACAATCCACATTGTTGTATGCTTACTATCCAAGCCAAATTTGTTGCATCCTCTTCCTTGACGAGCACACCTTGTAATCCTTGTTTCTTGATCTTGTTCTTTCATTCAAATGATTTGAAAAAGATGTCAAAGGTATGTCCAATGCTTACTAGTTACCCTCAAAGAAGTCTTCCCTCTTTCCATTGGATCCATTGCTTTTTTTCGATACTTAGTTGTCCATCTACTTTTGTTGTTTTAAGGTAGAATTACATCCCACTTGGAATAATAAAATGGTTATGTTTGGTTTAGGGTTGAAATTAGCCCATTCAAAAATGCCACCTGCATTTAAAATCCAAGATTATTTGGTAGGGGGGAATGATTTCATACAATTATAAAGGAGAGGTGTGAATTAGGGTTTGTAGTGGGTTAACATATGGCTTTTGGGGGG
>Ga0209208_10013282_pt1 | contig 10306 bp, 3 predicted proteins | sample S1TSphfallax_3_FD_187694 | JGI IMG/M metagenome (GOLD analysis project Ga0209208, IMG submission 187694) | Host-associated microbial communities from peat moss isolated from Minnesota, USA - S1T2_Fd - Sphagnum fallax MG (SPAdes) (version 2) | ecosystem: Host-associated > Plants > Peat moss >... | reverse complement strand
AAAATTGAATTTAAAAAAAAATAAAGTAGAAGCATATTGTATTGAAAATTTGTAGAATGAATAACATGAATAAAAAAGGGAAATGCATGTTAGTTTAGCATGTTTCAATTGGAAGCCCAATTATTTGCACCATGGGGCAAGATATCATGGACATGTATTGAGGCCATACCCCCTTCAATGGAATGATTAATAAAATAAAATGATTTCTTCAATGGTAAGCCCATTGGTTGGACGTAATGAAAGACCAATTTCAACCAAAGTGAAGGCTTAAATTAGTTAACAAACCTTCAAATTCCTTTTAAATGAACTATTTGAAACAACCACATGAAATAAAAGTTGACAATGTTAATGATGTGTTTTGGATGGTTGTCAAAGTTCGAAATAATAAACCATCAACTTTTCCATCAATCCCACCTCCAACAAGTAGGAGCAAAAGATTGCCCATCAAACATTATCCATGTTGGATCCATGTTGTCATTACGTAAAACTCACTTCTTCTTAGGATTTTGAATTAAATTGTGTTTTAACAAAACCGTTAAAATATTAATTCATTTTCTCCTCATAATATAGAACTACAATTTAATATGGACACTTCAATTTCTAGTGTAAAATGGATTTCAAACATTAATCTATTTAAAAAGAAATCATGGTATCATGAAAAGATATATGGTTTGATTACTTAATTTCAACAATAATAGGACAAACACAATTTCATTTAAAACAAGTTTGGTGAAATAAGATCCCATTTTTATTAGGCTTAAGGATAAATGAAAATAAACAAATGCTCAAAATCTAAATCAAATAGTGTTCCTTTACGAAGGACAAGGTTTGACATGTTTTATCATTGATGACCCAATGCTCGAAAATTAAAGAACATGTTTCCTTCTTATGATGTAATGATGAAATAAACTAGATTTGGCCTTGAGATGAGTGGTAGAGAATCTAGTTACAACTATATTGTTGGCCTTAGAACATTTAATATGCCTTTAGCTCATAATGTTTGTCTCGACATTCATTGATCTAGGGGTTCACAAAGACAATGGCCAAGTTTAATGAAATAAAATTTTATTAGTTATTTTACCACCTTGCATATTTTGTTGTAAAATTGTATATTTCAATTCATGTTTTCTAGGCTTAAAACTACTATTTATTGAGATGTGGGTGAATTGACATGTTGCAAAGGAGCTCCAAATGTTGTAATTGAAGTTCTAGTAAACCTTGTGATTTATTTGAGTTAGGTTTGAGGTTTTTTTGTTTTTCAAAACTTCAAATATTGATTAGCTTCTTCAATTTGTAATGAGTGTGTGGGCATGGTGAAGAGCATCATGGAGCTTTGGTCCTCAAACATTGCAACATCATTACAATTCTCAAATGTGGCCTTCTTGTAACCATGTGTTTTATAGCCTTGACTTTAGTTCTCCTAATTCAATCTCACCTTTTGCCATTCCTTGCACTAGTAGAAATTGACCAAAATGTAACCATTCTATTTGCAACTACATCCGATTATTAGTTATTAGCAACTATATTTGGACATGTTTGCAACTATTTTTTAGTTGTTCATCCAAAAATAAAAATTTATGTCCCATTAGTTACAAATGTGACCAATTTAGTTCCAACCCTATGAATATACAAAGGTGTATTTTGTGAATTCTAAGGAATATAGTTGGGTGTATTAAGATTTATAAATGTATATTTTGAATGTATATGAACAACCATATTAGATTTATATTCAAATATGATTATTAGCATAAATGGCCTTGATATTATGGTTACACTAAATAATGTATATTTTAAGTATATTAAAAATTTATGTAAGATTTTTGCTAAATATATTGTGCCCATATTACAAGTTTATCCAAATTGTCTTATTATACTTCTTAAAATTATTACAAATGACATTTTATATTATTATTATTATTATTTCAAATGACTAATGTACTTATTACGAATTAATTTACATTTATTAACAACATAAAAAATAATTATAATAAATCATAATAATTCTAACAAGTGATATTATAATATATAATAATAATAATAATAAAATTAGCTAACCTAAGCTAGCTACAAATTTTATTATTATTATTATTATTATGAGCAATCAATTATGACGTATTACTAGATTAATATAATAATTACTAGGGTATATAGGTTTAAGTTTTTATATTTCAAATTTATTATTGATATTTATTAATTATGAATAAATCAATGATTATAATCAATTATTGATATGTAATATTTAAATTCAGTTTTATTATTTTAGAATAATTAATTAATTAATTAGAATGGAAATTTAATAATTATTATACAAATGCAGAAATTATTTTTGAAGGAAAAAATACTTATTAGAAATATAAACTATTTATTTTAGTAATTCATAAATAGCCTAAATCAATGAAGTAATAACATGAATAATAAAAATAAAATATTTAACCTTGGTTACAAACTAGCTACAATAATAATTGAATTAATGTTATTTTTACTATTAAATATTTACATTTACATTTATTGTTCAATATATAAATGACAATGATAATGGGAATAATTATATTAAAATAGTTAGCTTAGGCTAGGTTTCAATTATTATTAGATATAAGAAACCTAATACTCAATATTTATAATTATTAATTATTAGATACTGAATATTTCAATTGTTATATTAATTTATTTGGCTACAAATTAATTTATTAATTATTAATAACTATTAAATTATTTCAATATTAACCAATTATTAGTTAATTAAATTGGTTGATAGATTATTATAGTTAATATATAATTAAAATTATATAATATTATTTTTATCTAACTAATAGAGTAAATTCTATTTAATAATAATTAATAATATATTTGAATCAGTAATCATAAGATATTGAGATTATTACTATAAATAATTAGTTAGTTGTCGCTTACTTACTTAATTATATTTTTTCAAGATGAAAATGAAAGCCAAAACATATGGGATAAACTTTTTAGTTGCAAGTTGTTTGCAAATTAAAAATGTTTAATTGTAAAAGACTTGCAATTAAAAAGTTTATTCCATATGTTTTTACTTTCATTATCATCTTGAAAAGTATATAAACAAGGTGTTTTGTTTTACATTTTCATATTTAAAAAGATGGGCATATGGGATGAGTCAATAATGACAACTTAACCCAAAATGAAATATAAATATTCATGTACTTACACCTAACTACCTACTTCCCTAACTTGCCTACTTACTTTTTTACCTATCTACTTACTTAAATAGGTATTTGGCCTAAATAAGTAAATAGGTCCTATCTAGATAAGTGTTTAACCTAGATGGGTAAGTAACTATATAGGTAGATAAGTACCTAGTTCAACCCACATACCTAAATATTGATTTAAATTTAATTTGGAAAAATTCAATTAATGTGCTATGTGGCAAATTTATATTGCACCATGTGTCATAATCTAAACCATCCAAGCATAAAAAATAAATGTCTAAGATTATTTCAAAATAATAATTAAAAAAAAGATTATTAAGAGTTGGGCTAGGTGGCAACACATAACTTGTTCCCATTGTTCACCAAAAAGTCGCATTTTAGTTGGAAACAACAATATGTATATGACCAATCAAAGGATGAAAACGTATTTTGTTGATTTTTTTTCATCAAAAAATCATTGTCATTTGTGATTAATGTTAATGTGACATGTCCAACGTGAGTATTAATATTTCAATTGGAAATGTTCCTTGCAACTAAAAATTAGTCACATGGACCACTTGCAAAATGACTAGTTTTTACTAGTGAATTGGTTATTATTAAACCTTGTGAACAATGGTGTGTAATATCAATGGCAAATGTTTCAACATCTAGAATCTCAACTTTACCATTGTTTGTATGTAAAATAATAGAACAAAGTTTGTGTTTTATGAACAATGTCTTTTTCAATTCATTCCAAAAATTTGCCTAGTAAAGACATTTCACAACATCAACCAATTGAATGATGGTAAAACACAAACCTTTTGTTGATTCAATTTGAACAACTCCAAAACCTGAATCCAAGTTGTTTTTGACATCAATTTTAGATTTGTAGAGCAACTAGTGCTTAAACAACTCCAAAATCTTTTGGCAAACATTGTGTTTGATCCCACCTTATTTAGTTACAAAAACCAATTTAACATCTTTGCACAAGAACTAGGTCAATTCTTGTTGCAATGGTCATATGTTTAATCTCAAAATGTGGCATTTTTTCTCTGTTCCCTAGTTTTGGATCTTGCAAGATGGGTAAAAAGGACCTTTTTTTCTTACCCAAATATGGAGTCCTTGGCCTTATTGCCCTTATGACCATTCAATGGAACTATTTGATCTCTAATCCCACATGAAACATCATAGATCTTGTTCCTCATGTTGCCAAATGTTGGTCAAAGTCTTTGCAATTAGCCTTATTTTTACTTTAAATTTTTCATTAGAAAGTGAAATAAAAAATTAAAAAATTGAAAATGAAGTGATTTTGGAACATTTCAATCACCAAAATTGAGAAAATAAATTAAAATGCACAAAATTTATATACTTATTTTTCAATGTGTAGCCATAAATATAGAAGGTTGATTAAAGATTTGTACTTCATATTTGGATTATACCCAAATTTGGTTAAATCTTCGTAGTGAGAATGGTCATTTTTTTATATCTTCCTATGGATGATCATCATTTAGGCTACATTTAAAACTCTTTAAAAAAAACATTGCTTGTAAGCTTCCAAATAAATATCCTACCATATTCAATATTGCAATGTGGAGGTCCAAGGTAGGTTTTTTCCTTAATTCTTTTCAACAATCTTGATGCAAGGTTGGGACGCAACTAACCTCAAATATAACTCTTTAAAGGCCTTGGGTGAACCAACACCTATATTGGTATCATGGTAAAAACATTAATTTATTTTAATTTTATTTTTAACCATGGTAATAATCCCATCCCAAGATTAGATCATGATTTCTGAATCCAAATTTAACATTTCCTAGGTTAAATGTGGTCACTAAAAGGCTTCATTTAAGAAGTTGAAAGTATTGTAACTTGATGTAATTACATTATTACTTATGTAATTATTTACTGATTAAGATTGGTAATTAATTTGGTGGTTGGATTTCATAATTTAATTATGTTTGGCAATGCATTGTTAAAATCATAGTTTCAATTAATGTGCAATAACTCACACATGATAATTCATGTGAAAAATCTTTTACACATTATAGTGCATTGAAAATCACATGGGAGTCATGTGACGTGTAGATTTGTGAAGAAATTTTGGAAAAGGTAGTAGGGCACGAAATGTACACATTTGGAGATGGGTACAAGGGCTACTACCAAATGAAAATTGCTTCAAAGGACCAATTGAAAACCACATTCACCACACCATGAGGAACATTTTGTTGCACAATAATGCTTTTTGGTTTGTGCAATGTTTTAAGGACATTTCAATGTTTGATGAACAAGGTCTATGAACCATTCTTGGGCCTTTTTCTACGAATTTTCATTGATGACTTTGGATTTTATAATGATAGAGCTTCTCACCTTGTCAAACTTAAGCCTTTTAGCGTTTTGATGGTTCATAAATGATTTTGGGCCTTGAGAAAACCATAATTGGTTTTTCAAAAGGGTAAATGGTCGAACACATTGTGTCAAAGGATGGGGTAGCCATAGATCTTAAAAAGTTTGATAAGATTTCAAAACTTCATTTTTCCACCACAAAAAAACCCTTTGAGGCTTTTTGGGGATGGTGGGTTATTATTGAAAGTTCATATACATGTTTGAGGCTAAAGTACATCCTTTAACATGATTCACCTACACTAATGGAAGATGAAGTGTCAAAACATGCATTTGAAAAATTGAAATTAACTCTTCAAACTACATTAATCCTTTAGACTCTAGATTGGAACAAACCATTTTTAATATATTGTGATGCATTTAGAAAAATGGTGGGGAACACACTATCCCAAGTAGATGAAATGGGCATGACCAACCCATTCATTTTGCTAACTTGTAATTAACTTCAGTAGAGAAAAATTATATTATGATTGAACGAGAAGGTTTTGCAATTATTTTCTCTCTTAAAAATTTTCGCCATTACTTATTAGATTAGAAGGCCAAGATTATGACAAATCACAAGGCATTAACCTACCTAGTCAACAAGTCCAACCCAAATGGTCGACTTGCTAAATGGTGTTGTTAATGGAGGAATTTGACCTTAACATTGTCCATCGACCAAGGAAACAACATCGTAATGTTGATGGCCTTGTAAGGGTGTATGAAGGAGTGGGTGATGTTTTAGAGGACGATGATTTTTTAAATGCAATGACCATCAATGTAAAAAATGTGGCTAAGGAATATTGAAAAACCATTCAATACTTAGCTGGCATGAAGTTTCCAATTGGAACCACGAAGGTGATGCAAACACGAAATGTGCACAAGAGTCAAAATAATTTGATAATAGGGGGATCAACTTTACTTCTAAAGAAGGGATGATGTTTTATAACAAGCCATTGGATAGGGTGAAACCTCACATCTTTTGTATGAATTTCATGATGGGTTTTATGGAAGCCACTTTGTGAGACAAATCACAGTAAATTTTTTTATAGGCAGGTTACTATTGGCCCATCTTCTTCAAGGATGCCCATGATTATTACAAAATTTGTGATGTATGTCAATCTTATGCATAAAGGTCTATTGTTAATGGCCTTTTGCACCCCATACCACCTTTGGGACCTTTTGAAAATGGGAGTTAATTTAGGGGGCCATTGTCGATGATTAGGAAAATGCATCGATTCATTATGGTTACCACAAACCACTTCATAAAATTTGTAAAAGTATGTGCCTTGAAGTCTTAAGTGAATTAAAAAATAACACAATTTTTGTGTGAACAAATTTTTACCTGATTTGGGACACCATTCAAAATTCTTTTTGATAATGGTCGCTAATTTTTGAGTGAGGTCGTGGACAACTTGTTAGCATGCTTTGTAGTGGAACATAAGTTTACCACTATGTATAAGCTTAAAACTAATGGCCTAATAGAAAGGACCAATATGACATTATGTTCCATGTTGGCAAAATGGGTTGAGGTTCATGTAAACATTTGTGATTATTTAAAATCCACCATGTTGTGTGGGATTACAACACTACATACAAAATTGTCATGGGGTATTCACCTTTTTGTTTAACCTATGGGATGGAAACTATCTTATCCATTGAATTAAAAGTAATGACCTTATGCATTGCCACAATGATGAAACTTCCCTTGGATGAATCCTAATGCCATTCATTATTGCAATTTAATGAGTTGGATGAACTGTAGTTGAAAACACGTAAATCCATTGAAGTTGTGTAAGTTCAACAAAATAATTTTTTTGATAAAAAGGTGAAACAAAAGGAGATAAAAAGGTGACCTTGTCATGATGTTTAACGCACGACATCATCATAAAGCTTACAAAAAAATATTACCCAAATGGTTTGGACCCTTTGTCATTAAGAAAATGTTTATAAATAATGGATCTTATGAATTCAAAATGTTGATGGTTCACCATATCTATATCATGTTAATCATGACAAGTTGAAAAAGGTTTTGGATATGTGATTATGAGGACAAAATCCATAATGAATTTGGAAGTGATGTAATTTTATGTAATTAAATTATTACATATGTAATTACCTAATGTTTAGGTTTGGTAATTTACTTGGTGGTTGGATTTCATAATTTAATTGTGTTTTTGGTAGGTGATCACTAATAAATCATCATTTCAATTAATGAGTATGACTTTCACATGATAATTCATGTGAAAAATCTCTCTCACATTATTGTGCATTGACTCACACATAATAATTCATGTGGAAAGTTTTTTCCACATTAATGTGCATGTTGAATCACATGGGAGTCATGTGATGTGTAGATTTTAAGAATTTTTTTGTTTAATTTCTTTTGGTTAATATAGAAATGAATGTTTGTGACCTTTGGAAACACTTTCACTTGAAGAGAACAAGTTGTTGTATGAGTGCAAAATTTTATGAAATAAAATTGTGAAAGGAATTGAAATTTGAATCTGCAAAGGTTTTGGCATAGTTTATGATTGTGTGAAATCCATGGTAGGAAAATGGCATGGCATAATAGTAACACAAAAAAATAAAAAGATGAAAAGATATTTGTGTAAACAAAAACATATATTTCTATAGCTATGTAATAAACATACATAGTTTTGATCTTATACTTGCTTGTTGGTTTACAGTACAAGGGTAGTTTTTGGTTCACCTTGGCCCTGTTGAAGGAAACCTTGGTGCAAAAGGGCACAATGCATGAGAACCCACTACTACACCATCCATTGGATGCCTGTTATTGTTCAATTATGCATGAACTTCAACTGAATTAATATTTGGTTTCACCTTGGAAACTAATTTTGTAAGAAATAGTCTATATATAGGTAGATACGTAAGAAAATATGTAACTACTAGGTAAGCAAATGGTTTATACAATTAATGGTTGTTTTTATTACCTACCTACTAACAACTTGCTTGCAGGTTGTAGTAGGTAAGTAGTAAAAAAAGCAACGGAGCTAACCACCATGGTTAGCTAAGGAGTTGAAACTCAATAGAAAATTGTTTTTTGACGATTTACCATCCACCCTTCATGGTGCACTAGTGAGTGCTAGTCCACTATGGCTGGTACAAAGGGTGTAGACGCTCTTACAATGGAAGGATCATTTACAAGACCAATACAACTGATTGCAGTGGTCCATAAAGCTCAAGGCCATGGGCTTTACCAGAATAAGGGTCCATGCAAGGTGGAGCTGAGAGTGGACTGAATCTCTGAAATGCCCATGGCCAAGGGCTTCATTGTGTGTAAAGACTCATCAAATGGGCATAAGTCCTTGCAATGACAACATTATCTAGCATTAGGCTACTAAGAAAATTTAGCCAGATCTTTAGCTATATCAAGAAGGTCAAGGAATAAAGCCCAAGCCCATGCTTGACATCATTAACAAAGTTTGACAGGTTTACATGAAGGCCATATGCATATGTATTCTATATATTGGGCCATGCCTTCAGGCATGGACTACACACTTGGGGGTCTCTAGCGTTAGAAATAGCTTGGACCTTGTGATGAAAATTAGGTGATGTTCAAGTATACGTATAAATAGTTCATGATAATTTAGAAATAGCTTTAAAAGGCTAGAACTTAAAGCTCTCCAAGTAAGTAAAAAGAAGCAAATGATTGGATACTTCATTTATTTCAAAGATATACTCATAAGTATACATATTTTGATTAACAATTTATGTAACTCATTTTATTGCCTTCTTCTGCAATGTTGGTGTAGTTGTAATTTTAGTGTTTCCTTAAGTAATATAAGGTGTTGCACACATTATAAATCATGTAGTCTGAAATGTAATTATAATTAAAAGCTAAATAAAATAATGCAAATATCACCAAATAATTATAAATAAAAATATTATAAATTTAAATATAATATTTTTAAAAAACTTAAAAATGGGATATGGATTTATTGGACACCTTTTTCTTAAGAGACAAAGCCCAATAAGAGCATTGCGAGAGGTAAAGTGGACAAGGGAAGTAAGGTTTGAGTCCAAGAATTACACCCCAAGAATACCCCCAATGCAGAGGAGCAGGTCACCTCACCCGGAAATAGAGGTGGTTGGTCCCCACATCCCCCGGCCTCTCCTAACTCCCTCCCAAAACTGGGGTTGAAGAGGCACCAAAGTGGGGGTAGAAAACGCAGAGAATATGGGATATGGTGGGTCCAGGAATGTTGTGGACCTACCTTTTGTTGCTCCCCAGAGACTGGTTTGGTTTGGTTTCACGGATCATTCTCACCTCTTTGAAGATCACATTTTCCCCATCTCTCACAGGCCTCATGTTCTTCCTCCACATTTGAGGTCCAACTCCCCCTGACTTGTGTTTCCTCGAATGCAGAGTTAGTTCTCTGGTGTTCTTCCCATTTTTCTTCCTATTCTGGAATTTTTGAGAACCTTTGGAATCGGAGTTGGAATCAGGTCCATGAGATGAGAGTGTGATTGAACTTCTCGGGTTTTCATCTGTTGACTTTTTGGGATTCTCTGGGATCTTTGGGGATTGGGTTTAAGGGAAGAGGGCGGGGATGGAGGGGGATTTTGGGTTCTTGACAGATCCAGATTTCTTCTTCTTCTCAACAGCTAGTTTGATGGCTAGTTTGATGTGAAGATTCTTTGCAGCTGTAGCAGTTCATGGTGGGGTTTTGGTTTGTTTTGGCATGGTTTTAGTGCTGGTGCTGTGCTACTACAACGAAGTTTTATAATTGGTTTTTGAC
>Ga0209208_10013280_pt1 | contig 10306 bp, 7 predicted proteins | sample S1TSphfallax_3_FD_187694 | JGI IMG/M metagenome (GOLD analysis project Ga0209208, IMG submission 187694) | Host-associated microbial communities from peat moss isolated from Minnesota, USA - S1T2_Fd - Sphagnum fallax MG (SPAdes) (version 2) | ecosystem: Host-associated > Plants > Peat moss >... | reverse complement strand
GCAGCCAAGCCTTCAGATCGGGTGGAAGAAGAAAGGCTTGGTCGCGATTGAATGGAACGTAGCTCGCCATGCCACGAGTCTAGCCATTCGCCACCGATTTGGGTACCCCAATCCGACAGGCTGCTAGAGCATTTTCCGACCGGCTCTACTGAGTCAAAACGATCGGAAAATGCTCTGGCGCGCGCAACGGCGCGTGTAGGCGCTCGTAATTCGAGAGACTACCATTCCCCATTCCATTGAACTTTTCGCACCCTGCGAATCACCATTCAAAAGACTCTGGCGTCCAATTCCAAGGACTGGAAACCCTCGCGCGCCGATTTCCAGAGACTCCCGGTAGCCTGTGACTGCCGGGACGTCCACGACTCAGCGGCCCCACAGCCCATCGACTGGTCCACCTGGCGCCGAGCGCCCCATCCAAGGCTGTCCTCTCCAGAGCCATCCGGCAAACGAAAGCCGACGCAACTAAGGCTGCCGATGAGGCCGCTGAAGCACTGTTGGCCTGCGTCGGCGCGGGTTCGGGTGCTGAGTTCTCGGGCGGCGTTCCAGAGAGCGGCTCCGGAACGGGCGGGTCATCGGAGGCTACGGGGCCAAAAGTTGGGGCCGGGGCAGCCGAACCGCGTCCCCGGAGTTCCGCGATGCCTTGATCCCTGTACCTGAGACTGGCATGCAACACGTCTGTGCGTTCACGCGAGGACGGTCATCCGAAACAGATTTGTTGGCCGGGAGACATTGACCCCGCCGGAAGCGCGCGAAGTGTTCGATTTCCTGGCCTCATGCACCCACCTGGTATGGGAACTGTCTTCGAACGGATGCTTCGAGCGGGCACATGAGGCGGTCCGGATCATAAGCGGGAGTGGCTTGCCTTGCGCAAAGGTGTTCGCGATGTCCGGCGGGAAGCTCCGACGCGGACCGGGGGAGCTTCGGCCGCTCAAACCTCCCCCGGTCGGTCCCCAGACATGGCCAATGCATGCTGCGGCTTGCCTTCAGGTAAGTGGCAGCGGCGACGTGCCCGATGTAGCGGTCATCGACCCGGTGGTGCTCCTGGAGCCAGCGTCCCCCGACGTCTGGCTTCACGCGATGGGAGATTCCGAAGCCCTTTACAGCCTGCAAGATCCGCACTGTTTCAAGCCGGGAGCTTGGTATTTGACCGAGGATGGAAAGCTAAAACTTTACTCTTTCGAGCGGGACGACGATTATAGTCTCACGAGGAGGGGATTGTCTGCGCTCGCAGCGGTCCGCGGCAGTTTTTGAGGTTGATCCCCATGCGCAGCATCGTTCAGGAAACGACATCGGATTTCGATGGGGTCCAGTGGCACAGGATGGTCACGGAGCCCACCAGGGATATCCAGCTGCTCGGGTGGCGCAGCAGTCGCCTCATCCAGGCATTCAAAGGAATCATGGAAGTCGTGGAGCAGGAGGCCGACGGAACGCTGTCGCTCATGCTCGGGACCATGCAGCCCATATACAGGATCCGTCCGAAGGTCGAAGGATACGATTTCGCGCTGAACGCCTTGGGCTTGCCGTTCGATGAATGGCCCTGGGTCGGCGTGGAGACCGACTTCGTCACATGCGAGGTGGTGAAGCTCTGGCCGGAGCCGGGTCGATCTACTCCTGGGTCTTCCCGCGCCGCCGTTTGATCTGGCTTTCCTTGGCGTTCGCCCCCTGCGACTGCCCTATCCGCCTGCGCTTCTTCGCCATTGGCTCCGGCGACGCGCCCGGTCCACCTCCCGGAGCAGACGCAGCGAACACATCCCAGTCCGCCCCAGGTTGCGCCGCCCTCCCGAAGCCAGCCGCGATCGCCTCCGGCGACGCACCCGTGCCCGTGAACACCAACTCCACACTGCCGCTCTCCGGGACAGTAGCGTGGGCACGTCCATTCTTGGGCAGGCCGACCACCCAAGGCAGCGCGGCCGCCCAGAAATGCGGAGGGACGGGCAGCCGGTAGTGTCGGCATGCGACAAGGACCAGCGGCCAGAATCCCTGCTTGACGGCGGAAAGCGCATGGAACGGGGTATCCGGTCCGCATTCGCGCAGAATGTATTCGATGGTGTCACTACCGTCACGCGTGATCGGGATATCGAAGAAAGCAGCTCCATGCCCGTCCTGCCCGCGCCACATCAGAGGCTCCGACTCCTCGGTAGGTAGCCAGACCTGCATGGTGCAGTGGGAGAGCTTTTCCGCAGCTAGTCGCGCCAGGGCTTCCAGGGCTCTTCCGTCACCGAGAGCCGCCGTCCAGAACGCCAGCATAGGAAGAAGGACGCTCCCTGCTGTGACATCCTCAAAATAGTCCTCCCTGTCGACTTTCGGGTGCTCGGCGAGGTCCGCGTACTCACGCAGCGTGCAAGGATAGCGACCGCCTTTCACGCTGTAGGCGAAGTCCGCCCTTGTGACCAATTCGGAGAGCCACGCCCTCAGGTCGCCCAACATTCGCCCCTGGGCGGCGAGGAAGAGAAAGCCCAAAGCCAGGTCGATGACCTGCTCGTCCATGATCGGCGTGAGCAGGGCCGTGTTGTGGGCGACGAGTTCCAAAAGTCGTTCTGCCAAACCATGGATGGGATATTGGTACTCGCGTGTGGGAGGATGGCCAGACAGCTCGCCCGAGCGTCGGTCCGCCCAAACGAGCCATAGGCCATGCAAGGCAATACGTCCTAGGATGTCGAAGAGTTTGAGGTTGATGTCCAAGGGCGACGCTGTGTGGACGGCTGCCGAAAGAGCGTGTCGGTTGGACGCGTGGGGCAGGACCTTTTCGGAAAATTCCGTGGAGACGACGAGATGCAGATCCACGAGTTCCGACAGCACCCCGCCCATCTTGCCTGCAGCTTTGGTGGTCTTGGCCAGCAAACCGCGGGCGAAGTCCCAAACCCGGAGCAACGCGTATTCCGTCGCGAGATAGGCGCTTTCGAGGTTTCGTTGCTCTCGCCCCCAGACGAAGAGCATCCAGGCGGAAATCGAGATCTGCCGCGCCGCCCGGAGCATTTTAGTATCCGGCTTACCCATGGCAGATTCCGCCAGAGCGTCGACTAGGCGCCTGAAATGCGAGAACGACGCGTCCGGCTCGTCGCACATGGCAATCGCCTTCCGCAGGTTCGACTGCATATCCTTCGTGAGCAGTCCCTCCCGCAGCAGGCCGTCATCGAGATATCCGGCAAGGCGGTCACCGTTCCAAGTAGAAAAAGAAATCGTTTCCGTCGATTTCCTGTCCAGATATCCATTGTATTGTTGCGCGACCGCTTCGTGGACCTCGCCGCCGAGACAAGGACAAATGACGATTTGCTTTCCACGATACTCCAGAGGAAGGTGATATGGGATGTAAGCGTCCAGGATCTCCTCAAGCGAGGGCTTGAGCGCCTGTTCCCCCTCGCTTGCCCAGTCGGCTCGCGTCAGGGGCCCCGGCTTGATGGAAAACAAATAAACCCGTCCGTCGCCCTTTGGCCCTATGGCCGCCACGTCCACGCCGAACTGCCTAGTTCCCCTGCTTGGTCGGGAGAACACGTTGTAACCCAGTTCCGAGAGGAGGTCCGGCAAGATGGCGTCCAGCTCACCCCTTTCTCGCAGCGACAGCAGGTATTCCCGGATGACCGGTTTCATTGGGTCTTCCTTTGAACCCTGAACTTCCAACGCATGAATTCGAGTTCGAAGGGATCGTACACCCACCCCATGGGGTTATCCGTGACCACGCTGAAGGTCCTCATTGGGCTTTCGTGCCGGTTGCTGCCTCCGCGGAGGTCGGGAACGTAACATATAGTGCGGGTGCCGTAGAGGATGGTCTTCGTCGAGGCGATCTGCCTGACGACGGATTTGCGGTCAGCTTCGCGCCGCGCCATCAATTGCGCCTCGTACTGCCGCCGAGCCTCTATCCATCTATGACGCTCGGACGTCTGCATCTCGGCGATGTCGGCCGCGGCATCTATCGCCTGCCTGTAACGGTCATGGGTGCCGAGCACATCCTTCACTTTCGCTTTCGCGAGCTCCGGTAGTACCGGGCATATCCCATCGAGATATTCCCGCGTCGAAAGCGGGTAGTTGACGAGGAGCGGGTCGAAAAGCAAACGAGCGATTTCCGCGGCGGCTTGCGGGCAGGCGTTCCGAAGCAGGCAGACCAAGAACGAAGCCGGGCCCGTCGCGTGGGGCATGAGCCATCCCACTGCCTTGCGTGCCACGAAAATCGTCCGTCCGGGCGTCCAGGACCCATTGCCGGGATCGAAATCGAAAATGAACTTCAGGTTCCCGGTCGCGAACAGGAGATCACACGCCGCCGAGCATAGCTCGCTTTCCCCGGTATCAAGCCAGCGGCAGATGACGGCAGGAAGCAAGCCGGGCTCGGAATGTGTAAGATGGCTTACCGTCAACCTCAGGCTATCCAGCGGCCTTTCGGCTCTGCTTTTTCGCAGCAGACCGTCCAATGAATCAAGCGCCGCCTCGGTCTTGCCGCGTCGGAGCAAGCTGTGAACAGCGCTGTCAGCGGCTCTGCACGTGTTCACGTCATCGATGTCGATGGCAGCAAGGGCATCAAGCAAGGAGGCGATCAAACCACCTCGGACTTCGCCGCGGAAAGTGGCCAGAGCATGGCAGCAAATGGAAAGCAGTTCCGCCTGCCCGGCCGTGATCGCCTTGGTAACCATGTCCTTCACCAGATCGTCGACCGCCTCGCTTCGGCTTGCCACCTCTAAGGCACCCCTGAAGGCGCCAGTGAGGTCGCCGTCAGGCGCCGTTCCGGCATCCACGACACGGATGAGGACCGCCACGCCTTCCCGGGTCAACGCGTTGTCCTCCGTGGACATCATCGCTATGCCGCGGATGCCTGCGATGCGCGCGCGGCGGCGGCCCTCGGCGTACTCGACGGCCACAGGCATGTAGTCGGCGGGCGCAACGCGCATGGCCGAGATCATAGCCGCGGTGAAGAACCAGTCCTTGACGGCCGGTCGATCTTCCAGCGCCAATACGCCATCAATGCGCCGCCGGTCGCGTGCGCACCATTCGATAAACGCATCCTGAACGGCTGGCGCCCAGAGCGGTGTCTCGAGGCGGTCGATAACAGCAACGACGCGCTCGGCGTCACCGTCCAGCACGGGCACGAGTTTCACGTAGGTCTTCGACCATGCCCCGAAATCGAGCCGCCACTCGTCCACGCCCGGCGGCCGACCAAGATGCTCGAAGACATCGAGACGGCCCTGGCGGTGCATCTCGGAAAGGCTGGCGATGTCGAGGTCGTGCTCCGCGCCCGCGTGCTCCGGCGCCGTCAGCCGGGTCATAAGATCGCCAGCGTATGCGCTGGCGAGCAGCTCGTCGCAGCGCTCCTCCGCGGTCATCCGGCTTCCGCCCGTGCAGTTCGCTGACCCACCTTCGGCGGACCGTCAAAGGCCATGCTGCAGGTTCGGTGAACGATGTCTTTCCCGAAGGTGATGTCTGCCGTCCTAGTCGTCCTTATTGATTTGATGCCGATGGCAAGCGCAGAGTTCATCGCCCTCAGCGAAGTCGTGCGGCGAGAGCCGCTCTCCGCATACGGCGCATTGGGCGCCTTCGGCCACCGAATATCCGCACAGCGCGCAGCCTCCCTGCTCGAAGATGTAGGTCTCCTCCATGCATTGCGGACAGTCCGCGACGGGCGCTTCGCCGCCGTCCGTTACCGCGATATACGCTTCCCAGGAGGTGAGTTCCTCAACGGCTGCTACCATCAGGGGTACGAGCTCAATCCCCTCGCCGCAGGCGGAACACAGGAACTCGGCATCATCCTGTTCCTCATTGTCCGGGTCGACCTGCTTGACGAGAGCCGAACCGCATTCCGGACAGCAGAACTTTTCGGCTGCCGCGTCGGCGCCTTCTGTTAACCATTTTATCGAGACCAAGGTTTCCCGACAGGCTTTGCGCTCATGTTCGAATAGCGCGTTGTTCTGCAACAGCGCTCCCCAGCATTCCGCCCCGAGGACGGCCACCGGTTCTTCGTCGAGCACGGTCGCAAGAAGCGTTCGGATCGCAACGAACGCGTTCGACACGGCCTCCTTCGCGAGCTCACTGCCGCCCTTGTAAAAAAGGTGCTCCATGTCGTTACGGATTTGCGTCACCTTGTCGACGGCCGTCCAGTCGAATGTCACCTTCAGGCTTTTGAAACGTTCCTTGATCCCTTGGATGTCTACCGTCTTCTTACCTGTCCCCCTCCATGTCATGGCGCCGTCGGGGCCGAGGACAGGCTCTAGCTTTTCTTTCAGGAGGGCATCGCCGTCCGGAGACAGCCGCCGCAGCTTCTCCTTGCAGAGAAGGACCAGCCCTGCCTGTACGTTGCGGACGGCGGACAACACCCGGCGTCCGTCCGAGGAAGCGAGATCCTCGACGCCGATCTGAATGGAATGCAGAGCGTTTTCGAACAGGCTCATTTTGCCATGGACCCGATTCCGAATCCGGGCGCGTTGTCGCCGCTCATCCCGCCCCAGCCCGGGCTTGCCGTTTTGCGGCGCTCGACGTCGCACGCGACACCTCCAGGGCCGCGAGCACAGCTCTTCCGCTGCCATCGGGAAGCGACCGCACCCATTTGCCCACGAGACCGACTGGGTCGATGCCCCTTCCGGTCCGGAGTCCTTCCATTGCGATGCCGTCGAGCGCGCCAAGGAAAGCTTCCGGCCACTGATAATCACACGTCCAGATTCGCCACCTTCAGCGCATTGCCCACAATAAAATCCCGGCGCGGCTCGACAACATCGCCCATCAGGGTGGCAAACACCTGGCCCGCCTCCTCGATGTCGCCAACGCGCACCTGCAGCAGCGTGCGCGCTGCCGGGTCGAGCGTGGTTTTCCACAACTGGTCGGCGTTCATCTCGCCCAGGCCTTTGAACCGTTGCAGCGCCAGGCCACGACGCCCCTGCAACAGCATCCGCTCGAACGCCGAAGCCGGCCCTGGCACGGAAATCTCCTGGCTATCCAGCTTCAGCAGCGCGGGGGTGGCAAATCCTTTCGCCAGCCGCTCCGCCCGCTCATCAAGCCAGCGTGCCTCGGCGCTGCGCAGGGCCGCGGCGTCAAAACTGTAGCGTTCCGCAACCCCGCGCACCACACGCCCCATTTGCAGCAGATTGCCATCCGCCGCCACCTTCCAGCCGCGCTCGTTGGGCAAAGCCACAGCATCCAGCCGCGCCGCCAGATCCTGCGCCCCGGCCTGCGCACGGGCCGCATCCGGCGTCAGCACACCAGCGATCGCTGCCTGTTCCAGCAACGCCAGCGGCACCTGGTTTTCCGCAAGTCCGCGCAACTGCGCATGCGCCTCGCGCAGAAAGCGCGCTTCCGCCGCCAGTTCCGCGCCCTCCAGCCGTGTGCCGTCGGCCAGCGTCAGCGCCGCGCTCCCCAGCGCCTTGTCGAGAAGATACTCGTCCAAAGCATGATCGTTCTTCAGATAGCGCTCATCGTTGCCGCGCTTGGCGCGATACAGCGGCGGCTGCGCGATATACAGATGCCCGCGCTCGATCAGTTGCGGCATCTGCCGGTAGAAGAAGGTCAGCAGCAGGGTGCGGATATGCGATCCGTCCACGTCCGCGTCCGTCATGATCACGATGCGATGATAGCGCAGCTTGCTCACATCAAAGCCGCCCTGCTCCGGCTCGCCGCGGCCGATCCCCGTGCCAAGTGCCGTGATCAGCGTGCCGATCTCGGCACTGCCGAGCATCCGGTCGAACCGCGCCCGCTCCACATTCAGGATCTTGCCTTTCAGCGGCAGGATCGCCTGCGTCTTGCGATCGCGCCCACCCTTCGCCGATCCACCGGCGCTATCGCCCTCGACAAGAAAAATCTCCGATTTCGTCGGGTCCTTCTCCTGGCAATCGGCCAGCTTGCCCGGCAGCGTGGAGATATCCAGAACGCTCTTGCGCCGCATATCCCGCGCCTTGCGCGCCGCCTCGCGGGCCGCTGCCGCGTCCATCACCTTCTGGATGATGCCCTTGGCCTCCTTCGGATGCGTCTCGAACCAGTGGCTCACCGCATCGGCCACCGCCGCCTGCACCACCGGCTGCACCTCGCTGCTGACCAGTTTATCCTTGGTCTGGCTGGAGAATTTCGGATCGGGTACTTTCACCGAAAGCACCGCCGTCATGCCCTCGCGCATATCCTCGCCGACCAGCGCCAGCGTATCCTTCTTGCCCATCCCCTCGGCATATTTGCCCACAATCCGCGTCAGCGCCTGGCGGAAGCCCGCCAGATGCGCGCCGCCATCGCGCTGCGGAATGTTGTTTGTGAAGCACAGCATGGTCTCATGAAACGAATCGTTCCACGAGAGCGCGAATTCCACCCGAATCCCGCTCGCCGCATCATCGGTGATCGAGCTGATGCACGGCGTGAACACGGAAATTTTGGCGCGATCGAGATATTCGACAAACGCGCGCAACCCACCCTCATAGAACAGATCCACATGCGCCGGCGGGGTGTGCCGTTCATCGCGCAGCACGATCCGCAGGCCGGAATTCAAAAACGCCAGCTCGCGCAACCTGCGCTCGAGAATCGCGAAATCATACTCAACCTTGGTGAACGTGCCGGCACTCGGCTTGAAGGTCACCTCGGTGCCCTGCGGCTTGTCCGATGGCCCCACCACCGCCAGCGGCCCCACCGCATCGCCATGCTGGAAGCGGATGAAATGCTCCAGCCCCTGGCGCCAGATACGCACCTCCATCCATTCGGACAGCGCGTTCACCACCGCCGCACCCACGCCATGCAGCCCGCCGGAAACCTTGTAGGAATTCTGATTGAACTTGCCGCCCGCATGCAACCGCGTCAGCACCACCTCGGCCGCGGAAACCCCCTCCTCGGCATGCATATCGGTGGGAATGCCACGCCCGTCATCCCGTACAGTGACGGAGCCGTCGCCATTCAGCGTAAGTGATACGTTTTTCGCATACCCGGCCTGCGCTTCGTCCACCGCATTGTCGATAATCTCGAATGCCATGTGATGCAGGCCGGAGCCGTCATCCGTGTCGCCGATATACATACCAGGGCGTTTACGCACCGCATCCAAACCGCGCAGCACGGAGATGGACGCGGCATCGTAGTCCTGTCCTGCCTGGCCTTGAGGATCGGAACTGGGCACAGGCGCGGCGTTTTCGGACATGCCGAGGAATCACTCCGGAAGGGGATGGGAGAGCCATCTATATAGGGATTCCGCGGCGCGGAAGCCAGAGCCAAGGGGGCAGGCGGATCGCTGGCGGGTCAGGAAAAGGCCAGGGGCTCTGCCCCAGGGCACCCACTCAGGCGCCAGCGTGCCCCCGCCGCAGGGGCTGAAAGGCCCAACACCCCGCCGACATCCTCGGCGTCCTATTTCCGCACCTGGATCTGCTGCGCAATCGGCTGCCGCAGCGCCGCGGTAATCACCTCCGCCATCGCCCGCGCCAGGCACGCATACCCGCGGTTGTTCATGTGGAACCCATCCACGGCGATGAAATCCTCATAGGGTGCGCCTGCCTCGGCCCAGTGGTCCATCAGCGTGCCGCGTGAGAACAGATTCACCCCGGTCTCCGCGGCTATCTCCCGCAAGGTGGTGTCCATCACGCTGTGCTCGGGGGCGGCGAGAATGCGCGGGGAACGCTGGTTATCCATCATGATCACATCGGCGCCGGCGGCCTTGAGCTTGGTGATGCCTTCCTCGACGAGCTGCTTGAACAGCGTGGGCGCTTCATCATGCACCGCGCCGTTGGCGCCGACTTGCCAGATGACCAGCTGCGGCCGCACGGCGAGCACGTCCGCATCCAGGCGGGCGAGTTCCTCCGGCGCGTCCTGGCCACCGACGCCGCGGTTGATGAAGGCGAAGTCGGCCTTGGGCAGCGCCTCGTTCAACTCACGCTGGAGCAGGGCCGGGTAGGAATGGGCGATGTCGGTGGCCATCCAGCCGCGTGTGGAGGATGATCCCAGCGCAACCGCGATCAGCGGTTGGTTCGTCGCCATCGCCGCCCGCGTATGCGGCAGCAACGGGATCGGCATATCCCCCTTCGGCGGGCAATCCTCCGCCATCGCCCTGTTCGCGAACAGAACTGCCAGCGAACAGAACAAAAGTCTTTTGCTTCTTTTCTTCAGAAAAGAAGACTCTTCTTTTTTGAAAAAAAGAAGCAAAAAACTTTTATTCCTTAAGTGGCGGTTCCGCCGATTGTTAAACCGTGGATCTTCAGGGTGGGTTGGCCGACGCCGACGGGGACGCCCTGGCCGTTCTTGCCGCACGTGCCGATGCCGGGATCGAGTTCCATGTCGCCGCCGATCATGTCGACCTTGGTCAGGCTATCCGGGCCATTGCCGATGATGGTGGCGCCCTTCACCGGGGCGGTGACGCGGCCATCCTCGATGAGAT
>Ga0209208_10013278_pt1 | contig 10306 bp, 6 predicted proteins | sample S1TSphfallax_3_FD_187694 | JGI IMG/M metagenome (GOLD analysis project Ga0209208, IMG submission 187694) | Host-associated microbial communities from peat moss isolated from Minnesota, USA - S1T2_Fd - Sphagnum fallax MG (SPAdes) (version 2) | ecosystem: Host-associated > Plants > Peat moss >... | reverse complement strand
TGGAGTTCAAAGAAGGATTGTAAAGTACAAGTTAACACACCCATATCTTTTTAGACCATTCAAATATATGAGATATGAAGTTTCAATGTTTTTTGGGGTGAGGGGGAGGGTTCTAATGCATTTTTTTCAAGCATTTTGTGCTCTAGACATGCTCATTCTCTTCATTTGGCTTCTTCTTTGTCATTTACTTGCCTCCAAAGTTCAAAATGATATTTTAGACCTACAGTTGACACACTCATAACCATGAAAATCATTAGAATAAAACAAAAAATGAGAAATATATAAATAAGTATTTGATGATGGGCTTGCCTACTCTAAAAGCCTAAGGCTAGGGAACACTCCCAAAATGTGAACCTCAACTCTATTACTACTTCATCCTAGGCCTCTTATTTTGGGAATGCCCCCATTTTGGGGCTTTACATTTTCATATTCTTGTTGCATACCAAGGTGTGCAAGTTGATGGAAGTCCAAGCTTGTAAGCCTTGGGTTCTAAATGCCTCCATGCAAATGTAAGATAATGAAATGTTGCAGATCTTCACATTTGAAAGAGGCTCACATTGAGGCATATGGACATGATGCAAATATGACTCAGCTTCTACAGTTTAAATTAATTGGGAGAGTGAACTGATTGTAAATGTCGACTAAATGAAACAAGTGGAACAAGCTGGTACTCTCGTGGAACATTTAACTCTATCAGGCTAGAAATATCACAAATTGTCATAAACACACTCCATTTGGACAGAACCCTACAACTAATAATACTATGCATTTTAGATATAAGGGAGGTCATATATGTGTATGTGTGTGAAAAGGTCCATTATAAGCATAACAATACATCATAAGTAATACAATGGATTAATTGACAAGATACAAACCACATTAAGATTTGAGAAGCAAAGAAAAAGTTTCCATGGAAGTTTGCTCTAAACAACTTGTTAAAGAAGAAACTAGATTTATCTTGCAAAAACTGAAATATTGTGTAACTTGATGTGAAATCAATGATCCAGATATTCCTCAGATCAATGGCTGACACTCACCCAATGCCAGAAGGCCCTATTGTATCCCCCAAATAACATAGCAGAAATACTCATTCATTTTCAGGGTTCTATTATGAAGGCATTCATGATAGACTGGACTTCATGGTTTAGTAACAACAGGTAATGCTTATTAGGGTAGGGCAAAGCATAGCAATTGACTTCAACCCGGCTCAAACCTGCACACCTAGAAAACCTTCCAAACCTTTTGAAAGCACAACATTGAGATTGGAGGTTCTCTTCAAAAGGAAGAATCGGCAAACATGGGTAAAAACCAGTAGTGGGTGGTTCTTTCTTTCTTTCAAACAACTAGAAAAAAATTAATGTTGGGTGATTCTTCCCTTTTTCAAACAGAAAAAAATTAGTGGGTAAAGATCGAGTATAGAGACCCTTGACCCAATAACTGCTTTTGACCTGTAAATTGTGATACTCACAAAATTGAAGAACTGGTCAAAGAACCGACTCAGAATCTCTCTAGTTCTTTTTATAAGACCCATCGGGTTCTTTGAAAACAAGTTTTCAAAAACCCAGAACCAGATGCTATAACAAAATCAAAGAACTACCCCAACCCTAGAAACCCCAAATTTTGTAATAGTTGCTTCTAGACATGATGGACATTGGTCCTCAAAATGAAAGAGTGTTGTATCTGAGTCCCAAATTCAACATTACCCAGGTTAAATGTTGCATCCAAGAGAGCTGAAGAAGGTGAAGGTACCACTGTAGATGCTGGTTCACCCTGCCCAGTACTACTGACCTAGACAACTAGAATGTCCATGGTGTCCAGTATTTTGAGCATTAGTCACTGCTAGGTTCCAAACTAGGGTAGGATTTAGTCCTTACTTTTAAGGCCTCCTAGATTCATTTCTACCAGTATTTTTTCCCCCTCAATTTCTACATATAAATTCTTTTGATAAAATTTCGAAAAATGTAGCAAAATTAGTCGAATTTCCAAAAAAAACATTCCGGGAACTTTCCCAATATTTTTTGAACAAAAAAAATCACTCATTTCTACATCTAAATTGTGTGTGTAGTACTATAATAGTGATTTTTTTTTCTTGTGGCGAAAATTTTCAATTTTGTGTAAAATAATTTGAAGATAAGTTGGAAAAACATGCATTTTCAGTGGAGAAAAACAATCTTCAGCCAAAGCTCACCACTTTAGCAAAAAAATAAAAATGGGGGGGCGGGGTGGGGGGGAACCACACAGGTGGTGTAGAGTGTCTGGATAGAGGTGATTATTATAAATTGTTAATTGATTAGTTCGTAAAGATCAGCAACTAGCCCAGATGAATAATCTTGTGAAAATGAAGTGTCCACACTTGTCCATTTAGGTAGATTTAACCAAATTTGGCTACAGAAGGTAAATATGAAAGTAGAAAATATTATTAACCATCCTAGTATTTTTTTGGCTACCAGCTACTTCAACCATGTATAGAAAATCTCTGGCAAAAAATTTCTTAAATTTTGATCGAATTCTGCTGGCTATTGAAAATTTTGAATAGCACTCAATTTTAAGACTTTTAATTTGTATTCCTCTTTTTGGCTATATATATATATATATATATATGCAGCAAAAAAAGAGAGCTAAGTGCAAAGGTGGCTGCATTGTGAGATTAAATTGATACCCATTCTGGTGCTGGTATTAGCCATTTTTATTTTATTTTTTATACCAGCCTGGTACTGGGTATTAAGCTGGTACCAGAATTAGGTCATACCACCAGACTGGTCTGGTAATTTAATACCCTGCTTGTTCATACCAGTATTGATACCAGTCAGTCTCTATATACCCTATATACCAGACCCAGCACTGCTAATTACTACCCACTGGACGTTGTCATGGGGCTGTTGTTGGTGAAGTTTAGTTGAAGTTGATGTTGCCTCTACAAGTGCATGTGGACCATCCCACTGTCGAAAATGGATCAGGACTCACTCGGGGTCGAGAAACAACTGCTTACATAATATTGTACTCAGTAACTAGCGCCATCGCAAATTGCTAGTATAATTATCTTAGAGTGACCCGCCTGCAGGCAGACAAGCCCATCATGGTGATCCTGTTAAGTTCCCATTTGCAAAGCAAGCTTGGTTACAGAGGAGCAGCTGCAGGAGATTAGCTGCTAGCTAGCTAGCTAGCAGACTAGCCCCAGCTAGCTGCCCTCCCCGCCAGATGCAACCCAACTGGGTTGTAAACTGCGTAGCCGGACTAGCTAGACACCCGGCGGTCGCTGCTCTAGTGCATACCTTAGCTAGGCTGAGAGATACAAGAATGGGAAGACGGACATGAACAACTGCATGTGGAAGCGATGTGGGAATTGAAGCTAGCTGCTGCAGGCCGGCCGGGAGAAGAGAGATTCTGCCTAGAGATTAGCTTGTCGCAGAGATCTCTCATGGATGATTATGGCCACGACCTTGGGGATATAATAATGGGTTGGCTTCTGCAGCTGTGCTAGTTGGTGGCTGTCGCATCGTATCGATCCGAGTCATGAAAACTTGGACAGAATAGATGATTCAAGCAGAGCAGCACCTTCTGCAAAGCCGATCTGTATCCTTTTTGCAAGTGTTAACAAGATTTTTCTGTTTTCTTTAAGGTACTATAATAATCATGTTCTGTGTTTGTTTTTCTCTCTATTGAACAGAAACTATGGGTACTTGCTAGTTTCTAAAGTGTCGTCAGAAGGGGCCTGCAGTATCTAGGAAACTCGTGTAGAAAGCTCCGATCTACTTGTCTCGTATTCTCATCATCTGGTCTTTTCCTCCTTTGCCAAATTTTCCAACTTAACTATATATATGTACCTACAGTGAACATCGGTAGTCGCTGCTTCTTGGATTAGCACAAAGCTTGTCCTCGAGATCGATCTTACGCCCGTCCCGGTTGCAGAAAGAAATTTGTGTAAATCGAAATATGAGAGTGGAACCGTTCGTGACTCGGCGTTGCACCTGCAGTTTCCGGTTCAAACAGATCGCCGATCAGCCTGGCGGCTTGACCGAGAACTCTCTGACTGATCATCATACGGTAAACACACGAGTGTCTGAGAACAAAGCACTCGAGGATGTTTTAGCGCCGACAAAACGCAGCAGCGAACCTTGATCTTCCTGGAGAAATTCACCAAGTAAGAACTCAAGAGCCTGCAATACTGCGAGAACTACAACCTGAAGAAAGAGTTTTCCGATCCACGAAATTTGTTCTCGTGAGGACTCGAAACATTAGAAGAAGATCATCGAGGGCAATACGTTTTGGGCTGCATCGATCTGTGCCACAAAAGGACAAGAACGCGAACTACTAAGACGACGGCAATTTCGTCGTCCACAGCGGGTACGTGGATCAATTCCTCTTCTGAACACAATGACCCAGGGAGAGTCTAGTCCTCCAAAAGACTGTCGAATCCTGAGAAAAACCATCTTACCTATGTCATGACTGAAGATTTTCACAGAAAGAAGAAACCTTGTACTTAGCTTGAGAGGGTTTTAACATCATTGAGGTCCCCACCTCAATACAGCAGTTGTGAACCTGGAGCAACGTCGAGAGTCATGAGAACGTTCAACGCAATGAAACGCACTAGATCAGCGATCTAGCATTAATTGAACCTGGCCAATATTTCCTGTACTCTCCTGCTGGAAATAAGTCTCAGCAGCTGTTCACGTAGATCAGCTATCTCCCGAAAGAGATTAGCATATATAGTGCGGCTTTTTCTTTGTAGATCGTCGTAAGCACATGAGGATACAACGACATCATCTGGAGAGCAGCAAGGTATTTGAGTCTAGAACACTTCTTTGTAATCTTAGGTTAGGAATTAGACCCATGATGAGATGCATGATTTACTACCTGGGAGTTCTTACAAAACATCGGACTCGCCGTGGGTAATACGGCTCTGCAGAAGGAGTCCAGCAGATGCAGGTTCGGTCAAGAAGGACAGAATATTCTCTAGACAAGTACAGTCGAATCCTATAGCTAGCAGGTAAGGACTCACGCGCGTGATGAACGAGTATATATACAGCATAATTGTATTCTATGTCCAATAATCTCCATGGGCTGCTGGGCCCACCAAAAGATTGTACAAACAGAACTAGTAAGTGGTACTCTGCATCCCGGACTGCAACGGGCTGCACTTGTGCAAGAGGAGAGCTCGATCGACGTCGTAGAATAATATAGTACGTCTTGCCAGATACATAAAACTGCTTGTCGCAAATGCCTGTCCCATTCGCACACAAACGTTAACATGTGCAGGATGTACCAGGAGCTCTAGCTGCTGCAGGAACCTTGCTCTAAGTACATGAGATTAGCATGCTGCAGGATCAGCTAATCATTCAAGTCGGACGTCGGTGATTCCAAAGATTAGCTACATAAGCACGGTCACTCAGTAATTGGCTTATGTTTTGTAATTACGTTAAGATCGAGTGTACCGTGCTTTTGCTGGCCTGATCGGAACAGTGCGAGTACTGTACCGGGCCTTTTCCGTCGCTACCTTGCTCAATCAGAGCAGTCCAGGCTCTAGGTTACGAATCCATCGGAGCAGGTTTGAAGCTCGGTCGGAGCTCGAGCTTCATATGAACAATATGCGCGAATTATCTAGAAACATAATATTGACCCATCTTTCTTTCATTTGCTAGGATTTTTCGTCACTAGCTAGAACCTGCTTCTTCCTGCAAGGTGGAAGAGATGATCATGCAGCACTACGGAAGTGCAAACATGGGTTACGATGAATCCGGCTACTTTGGCTGTCCGGGTGCTGAAGCATTTGGCATGGATACAGTAGTGATCGGCAATGTCGACACTGGCAACAGCAGCAGTGTGGATTTGCTGCAAGGGCCGGCGGGAAGTACTACTTTCAACGGGAATTTGGATAGGCTACTAGTTTCGGCTGCAGCCAATTTCCCGGGACTGGGAGATCAGCTCTCTGGGGGAATTCATGATTCAGGACTTCTAGTCGACAGCATGAATCTGGCGGCGGGTGCATTCACAAACGAGTTGAACTCTATGAGCTCCGCGAATTTTGAGGTTGGCTCCGACGACCACAGCTTGCTTCTGCAAGAAATGCTTCAGCAGCAACAGCAGCAGTCTCAGCCACAATCTCAGATATCTCAGGTCAGTCATGAGGGAGAAGTGTACAGCACTCCTCAAACTTTCTCCTCAGCTATGTAGTCGACAGTAGTACAGGTCTGTAGATCGAGTTTTCTCATATCGGATCACTGGAGTTTCTTACAAACGAGCGTGTTGCAGCAGCAGCTGCTCGTAGAATGAGTACGAACTTACCGGTCCTTACCCAATAGCTTCTGCATGTGTGCAGCAAGCGGTAGCAAGTGCGTGGGAAGACAGCCTTCATGTGCTGCAAGAGATGCTTCTGTTACAACAGCAGCAACAGGCACAGCAGCTCTACCATTCGCAGGCCGCCGAGCAGGTGATCTTCAACCAGGCGACTACTACGGCAACTCCTCAGACTCTCGACAGGGCGACAAGCGGCGGTGGAAATTATCCTGGGGAATCTGAGCTACTCAGCCTCCTTCAGCTCCCTCGAACTGCCTTCTCTGGCTTGCAGCCGAACAGTAGTGGATCTGGATATGCATCAAACTCTAGAGCCCTGAAGAGCAGTCCCATGTACAATAACGCGGGCCTACCCACCGGGTGCATCTCTTCAGCTGCTCCACTCAGCACCGGGGATCACTTCTACGAGACTAGACGAAGCCTTCACGGCCTTCCACTCCACAGCCAGCAGCAGGGAGGAGTTCACACAGCTTCTCCGCAGTCGTCTACAAGCTTTTTCCATGGTGTACCTCGACCCGTGGCCGATACTCTGCAGGCCGGGTCAGCTTCCAACAACTCTGCTCAAGTACTGACGCGACAAGCTGCAGGAGCACAGCTTCTTGTGGATTTGGAGCAAGAGAAATTAGATGATGAGGGAAAATTAGCTGCATCACCGTTTGGTTCCAAACGCGATGGCAGCAGTACTGCAGCTGGACTTGCAAAGGGATCATCAGATCAAGTACGTGGGGTCAACCACTTCGCAACGGAGAGACAGAGACGCGAGTTTCTGAACGAGAAGTACCAAACTTTGCGCTCCTTGGTTCCCAACCCTTCCAAGGTACACAAACAGCGAGAAAACCCAGGATTGAATCTTAGACCGTGTAAAACATCTAGGCCGTTTCGTCGCTTCAACTTATGTCCGATTCATCTGTTCTGGTTTCGACAAGACTGCATTGCATTCTATCACTAGTGATATGCATGAGTTTACCAGCTCCCTTATCACGACCCAATGTCTCATTGTGTGCTGATCGACTCTTGAGTCCAGTTCTAAATCAGCATCTTCTTGTACTACTTCTCCCCGGCTCGGTACTTTCCTGTCATCGTAACTGCAGGCGTAATTACAGTATAAACATTTTCCAAGCGTGATTGGAGAATGGCACTGGAGTATGATCCACTTGAAGACTTATTGCCATTGACTAGGTCGATGTGTCTCTAACCTAAGTACGAGTTCATCAGGACTGAACTAGCTGGTACACTTAGGGTCTCTTTCCATCAGGCTATTGTGATCACAGTTTTAGAGCTGCAAGTGCATTGAAAATATGTAGTTAAGCATGTTAGGAACTCATGTTCTCATGAAAAATAAGATAGATGTTATAGTATTGTATGGTGATTAATAAAAGAACATGAAACCATTCAGCAATTGGTCATTGCTTAACCCGTAGAGCTGTGAGATGACTGTGAGCACATCTAGTTGGAAAAACATAATGGAAGATCACAGTAGCCTAAAGGAAAGATGTGGTTTGCGTGGTTCTCAATCGATGTGCAAGAGCAAACTTAATCTGTTTGATAACATGCTGATCATGATGCAGGGCTAATTCGACACCAAAACCCAAGTATGCAAATTGCTAGGTAATTAGTCATTAAGGAAATCTAGCTTGCTAGATCGATCTTAACTGTGCATTAATTCAGATGAAATTATACTGATTAGTTCTGGACAATATGTTGATGCTTTTTTTTTGCAGGCAGACCGTGCTTCAATAGTTGCAGATGCTATCGACTACGTGAAGGAACTGAAACGCACAGTGCAAGAGCTGCAATTGCTAGTGCAGGAGAAGAGACGCGCAAGGGGATTAGGTGGTGGTCATCATGGTGCAGGAGTCCGCGGGCTGGACTGCAAGAGGCGACGAATAATGAAATCTGCGACGGATCAAGCAGCTGTACTAGTAGGGTCCGACGGAACAGCTGCAATTCCTGGATCCATGCCCAGCTGCTGCAGCGCCGGATATGACAACATGGTGCAGGAAGGTGATGAGCAACAGCCAATGGACACTACAACTAGTACTACTAGTGCGTCCAACAATATGCTCGGCTGCTGCAACCATTCGATGGTGCTGCAGAAACTAGGCAATGTCGACTCGTTCTCAGTGGACGCCGGGACACACCTGCGCAGCTCTTGGCTCCAGAGAACGTCGCACAACGGAACTCACGTGGACGTGCGAATAGTGCACGACGAGGTGACCATCAAAGTCTCTCAGCGTCGTCGCCGGAATTGCTTGATGGATGTCATTGTTGCGCTGCAAGAGCTTCGTCTAGATTTGCTGCAAGCCAGTGGTGCTAACATCGGCGAACACGACGTCTTCTTCTTCAATACCAAGGTACGTACTACTACAGTCCCCCAAATTTGATTGTACTAGTGAACTTTAGGGAATTGTGACCTAATTAGATGGAATGTCCATAGCTACTAGTGTTTTTTGGTGGGAAGGGGGGTGGGGGCGAGGTCGGTGATTTTTTTCATTTTGGCTATACCATTTTGTTGCTAGTAATCGCCAATGATTTCGCTACATCACAAAATTTGGAAATTAAAAAAAATCATTTATTTTGTAAAAAAAGAACATTTAAAAAGGATTCATCAATGCCATGCATCCCATGAAAGATTTGGTATTAATGGTTGGCATGTTTCTACAAAACTATGGAAACATGTTTGCATAAAGCTATTCAAAACAGTAGAGAACTGATGGAAAATTGCCCCCAAACTAAAGAAAACTCGGTGGAAACACATGTGACAAAATATTCCAAAAACAAAGTAATTTACATAATTTTGCAAATTGGTTTTTCTTTTTTTTCCCCCTCAAAACGAAGTTTTTATGAGATTTAGAATATTCCAGTTTTACTCTCTGAGATCACTAGGATGCGAAAAAGAAATTTTCCAAAAAGAAAATTCTGGATCACATCATTGCTAGCTTCTATTCTCTCCCTTCATCTCTTGGGTACTAATTTTCAAGGAGAATTTTACTTTTGCATTTTGTCAGCCTGCAGCTAAATAGTTCCACTTCTTGACTGTAAGCTCGCTGGTAACAAACAGGCCTTCTCAATCTTCACTGTAATTCTGATACAAAAGGAAGTAGCCACACCCACCAAATCCTTCCTACCTAGCCTGGGACCACAACTGATCTGACCTGATGGAATTGGGAAGGTGGTGGTGGTGGTGGTCTACATCAATATGGTGGACTATTTCAGGTTAATATATTAGAGTTATCGGTAAAGTTTCGCTCTTAGGGGGCGAGTTCGGCCAGTTTGATCGTGATAGACACGAAACCAGTAACAGGGGCTGAATTCTTTTTTACAAACGAAATTAAGGGCGAACAAAACTGGATTTTGCACTGATTTTTTTGGTGCAAAAACTAGTTTAGTCCCCCTAACTTTCCTTTTTTTGTGAGGCTTGCATTACTGCTGTTTACATTTTCACTGCTCTCAAATGTATTGCTGCTATAATTACTCTCAAACCACGTGCATTTAATCCTGAGTTTTAACACTTGATGCCTTAACTTAATGAAATTTCATTTCTTTATGGATAACAGTACTTGAAAGATTAAAAGAGGGATTAGGGGATGAAAGAAGGGCCCAAAAACGGGATGACTTTACAGATTTCTTTATTGACTCAAAGTCCATCAGGCGGTCTGTCACCATTTGTAATGCCTTATTAAACTACTCAAACTTTCATTCTCGGTGTTTTTTTGGGGGTCAAATTTGTGATATAGCCAAAGTGGCAATCATCCATAGGAAGATTCTGCCAAATTTGGTTATAACAAAAGAAAATGAATGTAAAACACCCTTTTCTATTTTTGGCTACCCACTTCAGCCATCTAGAGAAATCTGGCAATTGTTTTCACAATTGTTTTTGAATTGTGGTGATTGGAAATCGAAAAGTTCACTCTCATTTTAAAATTTTAATTTTTCATTTCTTTTTTTGGCGACATTTTACTGCAAACAGAAGGCTGTGAATCCCTTAATATAAAGTCTTGAGACTTGGACGGTT
>Ga0209208_10013276_pt1 | contig 10308 bp, 8 predicted proteins | sample S1TSphfallax_3_FD_187694 | JGI IMG/M metagenome (GOLD analysis project Ga0209208, IMG submission 187694) | Host-associated microbial communities from peat moss isolated from Minnesota, USA - S1T2_Fd - Sphagnum fallax MG (SPAdes) (version 2) | ecosystem: Host-associated > Plants > Peat moss >... | reverse complement strand
ATCATAGTAGGTTATAAGAAGAAGAAGAAGAAAAGAAAAAAAGGGATTCACATTGGGCATGTAATGGGTAAGGATTTGTGTGCATCATTGTTATGAACTTATGATGCTGGGTAATGTGCAACTTGACCCTAGTCTAGGCTTGGTAAGTTGAGGTGTAAGTGATTAAGGTGAGGGGGTTGTGTTGTAATTTGTTGTTGTATGATGTACTAGGTTTTATTTATTAGGTACCCATTTCAAAACATAACAACTTTTTTATGGAATAATTGTGTGTGAGAGAGAGAGTATACATCTTCAAATGTGTTCTTCCATATTAGAAACTGAAAATTTAAGAATGAGTTGATTTGGGAGAATAAATTTGTTACCAAAAATGGTTTTCTTTTGGAGGGTTTGATGAGAGTAATAGATGATGCATCACAAAGTGTCTTATGTTTTGTCAGATGGGGTGTTTTCTTTGAAAATGGGAATTTTTTTTATGACATTAATAATAAGATGAACAAACTTTTTTTCAATTAATATTTTATTTGCTCTTCAAGCTCCTATTTCAAATTTCCACCAATGTTTTTGTACATGATTTTTCTTAAGTAACCCCTCCAATCATCCAACACTGCCAAAATAACAAAAATTTGGCAATTATGCACAAGGCTTACTGAATGAAAGGAGTCCTACCCACTTTCAAGGTAACTCAAGAAGGCCCATCACACAAAAGGCAAATAACTTATCCACTTCCAAAGCCCCAAAACTGGAATGCAAAGGCATATAACTTATTCATTTTGAAAGTCTGACAATGGGGGTATTCAAGAGGAAAAACAAAACCAACAACTCCCTCTTTGGTTGGGTATTATACAAGATGGTGGTTTTGGATAGGTGATGAATTACACATTGAAACTTGTGATGAATCCAACAACAAGTGACAAGTTGCTGCTGATCCTAAAGTGCTAGCTTAGAAGAAAAGGACATAGCTAGGAGAGAAAAAAAGAAGTGGGAAGTCAATCATTTGAAAGAGCCAAGCAATTTAGGGGTTGCTTTCACATGAGACGCATGGTGGTAAGAATCTAACTTTTAGGGATTGCTTTTGCTTGAACATGGTTGTAGCAAGAGTCCCACTTTTGGGGTGGCATGCTTATTGTTTTCGTCTACAAAACATGGTGGTGAGTGAGGACTTCGTGTGGGTCTCTTGAGGAGAATATATAGTGTTAAAGTTTCACATTGTGACCATTCCAAAAAGTACTTTCACAAGTTGCTTTTGTATGCAAAGATGGTAGTCACAAGTCCAACTTTCATGTTGCTTCCATGTGAAAATGATAATGATACTCCCCACAAGACCTGCTCGTGTTTTTCGTAGTACTCAAGACTTTGCTATCCCCCACACACATACTCACTTAAAATTATATTGCTATATTTTTAGATGTTGTGGACTACCCAAAATTTGGATCATATTTGATATGTTAGGTGTCCATCCAAATAATTTCTTTCTTTAACATGTGCAACCTTTGAAAGTATGAATGTTCACATACAATAGAATTGAAGAAGCTAGTCCATGCATGTGGAACTAGCAATGACAACATCTACTATGGTGCAAACACCATCTTTGGACAATGTCAAGTCATTGATGAGATGAGTAAACCATTCCACAAGAATGTTTGCAATTGGTTTCACACCACATGGAAGTCACTTTGCATGCAATGGATGCAAAGTCATCACACACCACATCATGTGTCCCAATGCACTCTTTGCCATGAACCAAAACTAATGGATTAATGAGTTGTGTATACACATAAAGGAAGGACTACGATTGAAAGATGAGGGAGTCTACTTAAGTACAAAGTGTGATGAAAAAAATCTAAAAAACCTAGAGAAGAAGAAAATCACAGGGTCAGACATCAACATGCTTCCATGGTTGTAGATGAGACACTGCCATCATGCTAGATGTGAAAGAATATGAACTGACCATGGGAATATCCTTATTTCCACATTGTCAGACGACCCACTTGCCATTGCTCACTGTAATCAAGCAATCCCCACACAAACCTACTGACATTACTACTTGCTGGAAAAATCTCGTTCCTGAAACACAACTTGACAGACTAATACCGATTGAAACAAGTGGCAATACCTAGCAGAAGATTCAGAAACTGCTCAAACAGGAATTAAACACTATGTAGCAAAAAGTGATTACGTTGAAAAATTCTTACATGCATTTCATATACATAACCCATGCAAACTAGGACAATTTGCTTGAAGATGCTATGAGTGCACTTTACATGATGAACTGATTCTATGTGCTTGAGAATTGCAACAGTGAACCTTAACCCTGCTGGACAACACAGCAGCACATAACCGGTTCATCATTTGCTTGCCACACGCTTAAGTGAGGTGGATTAATCCCTAACAGGTGAACAAATAAGGTTGAGTTCATGACCTCCTTCAGTGCATCAGACTGTTTTCAAGGCAGCAATCGTAAGGATAATATACTACAACGGCATCAATGTGATTATACAAATCACAGAAACAGATAAAGTGAACTTGGCAAAATACCCGAGCAAATGGTATTCCATAAGCAAACAGCAAATCCATTCAAAATGAATCTCTTGGGGAAGAAGTGCAGTTTCACATTTTTTTCAATTTAATAATGCATTATAGAACAACAATTGTTCTCTACAGAAGACTTTTGCAAAAGATCCATCATCAAAATAGATATATCTTCGATACAAATGCAATCTTAACCTTTTTGGACTTTGGAAATATGTACGAACATGACAAATGCAACCCAATATGACCGTATATGTACACTCATATTTATTATTCAACACAATAGGTATTGTGAAATTTTATATATTTCAGACACATTGATTCAAGTTGACCTGCCCAATATTTGGGCAGCAAATGGGGTGTCAATGTATTCCTGTTCGTGCAAACTGCCCCCCAAATAATAAATGTTAACTTGAGAGCCAAATCTTCAACATTGAAGTTTGAGATATCCTTTGTAAAACTTAATAGGATTCAAGGCAAAAGCTACCATAAACAAATAGTGTCACCAAGACCTCAAAGTTCATCATCCCACAAGAAACAACTTACAAAGGAACAAGCTTAATAAAATTTCAAAATTGAAATTAAAACCCCAAAAAATTGCAACAAATGGAAAACCAGAAAGACATAAGGGAAAATGGCTACATACATGTTACCCATTAACTTGACTACAAAATAAAAATGTTGTTTCCCAATATCAAAGGAAAATAATTATGCATCAACTCCATATTAGCTATGGGCAACCTTTCATTCCTCAATAGTTAAATCATAAGGAAATCCTTAAACAATTTTAGACAATTTATACCTACCTCATTTCCAAGCTTAAACCACCTCACTTCTTTCCTAATAATTATCTTTTATCTTTATAACTACTTTAGTCCTTTTCCTTACCCACCATGAAATGAAAAGGAAAATTAACATGTGTCTTTTCATGTCCATGATATTTAGATTAATTTAAAATAAATTTGATATTGACATAAATAAGTAGACTATTATTGGAAACCATATGGGAACATAAGAAACAAAAAATAAATATTTGATCGTCACTAATAGTGTGCAATAGCATGGGAACCAAGTATTTTAATAGTATATAAAAAGTTGTAAAACAAGGTCAAGATGACAAAGTCTACAAGCAAGTTAAATGGGAACCATGTGACACATTTATGAGGTTGTATAGAAAGGCATATTCATTAATTGGGTCATTAAATGTTCATATGTTGATGATATCATAAAAGGGAGACCTAAAATGTGAGTGTAGTTTGCAATGGTTAGGAATACATGAGAATTAGGAATACATGAGAAGAAACAAGTAGCAATGGATCATAGTACCCTAAAATGTGCTAAGGCAAACAACAAGCCACCAAGAGGATCAACTTATTGAGTACCCATGGATGAATGGATAACTTTAATTTCACCATCACAAATCCAATGATTGTAATATAAAATAGCCCCAACAACATAAAATATGTGAACAAAGGGATGAATTGAATGATGTCACCTCATGCTATGTGAAGTTCTTGAAACATAATTTCCCTTGCTATCAAGCTAAAATCATTTGCCATGTCAACTTGGAAAACTACTTAGTTAAAGGATGGAGGTCAAAAACTATAACAAAGGCAATGGCTATTGTAGGGAAAAATTACTAACCTTGTCATATGTAAGAATGTTATGGATCATTCACACAATTTGATGTCACTTCAATTTGTAACCAAAGTTATAAAACAAAAAAATTCAAAATATATATTCAACAAGAAAGACATTTAAACAATAACAATCAATCCAAAATTATTTTCCTCTTCTAGCATTTCTTTTGTTAAAACCAAAATTTATTTAACCATGAAAAGTTGTTTATATAGTCATGTCAAACCCATGGAATAATTTTATGGTGTAATGAAAATAGAGTATGAATAATGAGACAAATGGAATGATTGTTTTACAATAAAATGACATATAATCCAATACATCATGAACTATAAGTTTCGACGCATCATAAATGTTCAAAATAATCAGTTTGCTTATGGAACATACTTTGTGTTATTTAATTTACTATTTTATTCAACAAAAGAAATAGTCATAACATATTGAAGGTTCGATGTTATAATTGCCTTAATTATTCATATGCAAGTTATTTTAATATTAATGTCTTTGAAAAGTCACATTTAATTCTCTGTATATATATTCAAAATTAATAACATGTATTCCAAAATTTATTATTATTATTATTTTTAAACCTTTATTTTGTTAATGCCAAATAATGTTAAGAGTATGGCTTCAATTCGGCCTCACATCCAAGCCATTGCTTTAGTTAGTGTTAAAATAAGGCGAATGTTATTCCTCACAAGAGTAATTCTTGAAGAGAGGGATTGTCCTCTAGAGTTGAATCAAGGTTAGAATGGGTGATAGATAGTTCAAATCCTTAGTTGTTGATTTGGTATTTTGTCACAATGAATTTATTACATACACATTGAAAGCTTCCATATATCTTGGGTGGTTGGTAATTTTGAGTTTAGCAACATCAACAAATCAACTAGTAAATTGGTTATGTTTCAAATTGATGCACAAGTTGTTTTAGAAGTGTATTTGGTTTTTGGATTTGATATTGCAATTTGGCCACAAGATTGAATCAATTGAAATATAGTAAGAATCAACCTTATTTATTGGCAAAATTTGGTGAAAAAGAAAAAAATTAAATTTAAAATGAGAAAATTAAGTGATTTTGGAGGTTTGCAATTGCTATAAGTGAGATTTTTTTTTGCAAAAATCACTAGATTTCTATACTTGATTATCAATGCATAGCAAAAATATAGAAGGATGATTTTAATGTTTGTACTTCAAGTCAAATTTGGCTAAGTTTTCCAATAAATGGTAGCCACCTTGGCTACAAACAATGTGCCCCTTGGGTGGGTGCACCAATTACACATTAAATTGCCAAAAACAAAGCAAATATGAATGAAATATGGTGATTTGGAGGGAGAGGGATCAAAAGTCCAAAATTAAAAAGTTTCGAACATGTGGTAGCCTATGGGTGACAACTTTTTCACCCATGTACAAACAATATCCAATGCATGAAGGTTTGTTACCTACTATTTTTAGTTCACAAATGAAAAGTCCAAACAAAATTTCATTCTTTAAATGTTCACTATACAACCCATGGCCAAGATCCTCACAAAAAGAAGGCAAAAAATCCAACGACCATGGGCATATCCAAGTTCAATTTAAGGTCTAAGGTGGCATGCACTTGGGAGTAGTGCAAAGTTGTGGGTGGTAGTGTTGTTTTTTTGCAATTTTGTCATGTAACTAAAGGTGGCAATCATTCCAAAGATAATTTAGCCAAATTTGATGATTAAAACAATTTGAGTTTTTTTTGAAGCTTACTTCTATATTTTTGGCAACTTATTGGACATTAATGTAACAATTGCCAACATTTATTTATTAAATTATTTTTTGGTCAAAATTTGGCGACTTAAAAAACCACAAAACACCCAAGTTTTGCCATTTTGAAATCAAAATTCGATATTTGGCAATTTTTCGAAAACACAAAAAAAATCACTAATGGGTAATCCTCATGAAGCTTGATGCTTTTACTTCTGAAAAAAAAACTCTCCCCATAACCTCCTCTCCAACCTTTGCAATTGTTTCCTCTAGCAAAGTCAAGAGCTCCTTTTTCAATCTCTAAAAGCTCTTGGGTGATGTTCTTTTTATTCAAAGTTGGTGATGTTCTTGTTCTTCTTGCTCAAGCTTTCTTAAAAGACCATAAAAGTTGTGATGCATTTCTTGCTTGTGTTTCCTAGCAATGTAGTTGTTTCAGATTGTGATGCTTTTCTTGCTTGTGCTTCCTAACAATCCAATTGTTCCAAAGCCATGATGCTCCTCTTGCTCCTTTTTTTGGTGGTCTAGTTGCTTCAAAGCCATGATGCTTTTCTTTTGCATGTTTTTCAAATGTTCCTTTTGCTTGTGCTTTCTTTGATGTTCATATTGTTTGTGATTTTTGTCATGCCCCCTCTTATTCGTGGCTTTTATGTGATGTTCTTGCTCCTTTTGTTAGCAATCTAGTGGTTCCAAGCCATGATGCTCCTCTTGCTTGCACTTCTTGGTAGTCTAGTTGCTCCAAGCTATGATGGTCCTCTTGCTTGTGATTTTTGTCATGCTTTTCTTGCTTTTGCTTTTATGTGATGTTCATGCTCCTTTTCTTAGAAGTGCATTGGTTCCAAGCAATGATACTCCTCTTGCTCATGCTTCCTAGTGGTTTAATTGTTCCAAGTTATGACGCGATTTTTGTTCATGCTTCTTAGTGGTCTAGTGGCTCCAAGCCATGATGCTCGTGGTACTAGTTGCTCCAAGTTGTGATGCTCCTCTTATTAATTGATCCAAACCATGATGTTCCTTTTGCTATTCTTTCTAAATAGTCTAGTTGTTATAGGCTTGTGATATTCCTACTTTTCCTTCTATGATGCTCCTCTTTCTCGTGTTTTTTGTGTGATGTTCTTGTTTGTGTTTTCCTACATGTCAAAGTCACAACCATTGTGATCCTCTCCCGTTTCCCCCCACTTCATGTTCATTTAATTATGAACTTAGTGGGTGCAAACATATTATAATATGCCTATTTGCTTGACGCCTTGCCATTGTTGCATGTTTAACAACTTGTTGTCCTTCTATTGAGAATCTGAGGTTCACACCTGGGTATCCCAATGGGTGTGCATGCTAGCCCATTTAGAATTTTTTATGGAAGGTGTTTCTTGCATTTTTTATTGTTATTATAATCCAAGTTGCATCAAATTGGGCATTTGCACCTCGATTAGCTACTCACTCTATGGCTTGTTGTGTTGTAACCACCGCCATTGTTGCTTTTTTAGCTCTATTTTCCTCCCTCTCCCTTCATTTTGCTATATTGTGCTCTTTTCTTGTTGCTTTGTCAATCGCCTTTTTTTTGTAGGATTCCCAAATACTCAATAGGGATTAGTATATGTGGTCTAAAGTAATCCACTAATAATTCTATGCTTTGTGTAGGTCTTGCAGATAAATGGGCAACACTAGCAAGTTATGCAATTGCATTGCCTCTTGAGTGAGGTTCGTCGAGGTGGGAACATCTTCCTATTGAGTTGCTTCAACTATGTTGATTAAATAACCCTATAACCAAACACAACATTCCTTGTGATGGTTCATTGTTGAAACCCCAAAAACCCCACCCTTTACCAAGAGCAAACACCTTAAAAAAAATTGGGCACAAATAACACCCATATCTAAACACAACAACAAAATTTTCGAACACAAAAAATAAATAAAATGAACACAAAAGTTCGTTTTGTGAGCGCAGGGTGTAAATGTCTCAACACAAAAGTTTATGGGCAAGCATTCGGTCATAAGAAAAAAGTTGAAAACTCAAAGGATTAAGTTCCATTGGTCATGGGTCATTTCCTGAACATAATAAGTGTTCGCCTATGGGCACGTGTTTGTCCATAGGTGTGTTTACCCTAATGTCTGTTCTCTTTGTGGCAAGCTTGCACACTGAACACAAGAGGGAACCCATACATTGCAAGTCACTGTAAAGAAATGTACATCCTTTCAATGAAAAAACTAAAAAAACAGAAGCATGCAAAGTATCAAAACCAGTGTTGGGCAGTTCTCAGAATGAGGGACAGATACCCATCGGCGATCAACCTGGGTATACACCCACTTACCCATCCATTCTCAAAAAAGTCCAAGAACCAGTTTTAGTATACAATCATGGTTCTCAAGTCAAAGAACCGGCCAGAGAACCGGCCAGTCTTTGCCAGCTCTTCCCTTTCATGAAAGTCATCAGGTCTCTAATTTTTTGAAATAAATAGAACCGGCAGGCTTAGTTTTGATTGTGGAATATTTACAGAACCAGAACAGGCGGTTCTTTAAACATTCAAAGAACCGCCCCAACACATATAAAAACATATCCCTCAAATGCAAAAACATGTTCCCATACTCCTGCTGCCTTCTTTCTTGCTTCTCATAAAATGACAATAAAAGCTTTACAACAGGTCAAGCAGCGGGTAGCCAAAATATAAAAAGGGTTCTTAAAATTTTCAAGTTTCGTATCTGGTCTATAGCCAAATTTGGCTAACTCTTCTTGTGGATGATCTCCAGTTTGGCTACATCACAAAATTGGGGAAAAGAAAAGCCTGGCTGCCCAACAATGGTATTTTACCAATTGTTCTAATGGTTCTGGTTATGGAAAATCAATTGCGACAGAAGTTTTGGTCGATTTCATCCTGATTTCATAGATGTGAACAAGAGAGAAAGTTGCCATAATTCCCGTCTTATTATGGTTTTTCCAGCAAGATGGTTTTTTGTTGCAATTTTTTTATGGATGAATTTTCTCTCTTGGTTCCCTGCCCTAATATTGTTCAATAAACAATTTTGGCACTTCCAAATTATATGTCGGTTAGTTTGGTTTAGGACATGGTTTTGTCACGTACTTTGGTTACAATTCATAGGAGAGGGTTAAAAGGTTATATTAAAGCAATTAAGGCATAATTAAGTTTGTGTTGAGCTGATTAAGAGCATCCTACAACACTATGGAATTTCAAGATCCAATTCCACCCATGATTCCAATTCATCTATGCTATATAGTAACCCCATTTCTTATAAAATTTTGGAATAATTTCACCACCCAATCTAGAAGATGGAAGATTGTCACAATGCGCTTAATGTAGGTGGGCTGGATAAAAACCTCAAAATAGTCTAGCTAGTTGTCACTTTGCAATCTCTTAGATGCCAAGTTGAATACAAACTTTTGAAATGTTTCTTTTTTTTGAGCACTGGCCTAAAGTTGGGGTTTTTATGCTCATTGTGAAAATCCTATCCTCAACTTACTCTTTGCACCATGTCCAACTTCTTAAAACACTTCATGACTTACACCTACCCATCAACCTCTCAAGTTCAAAAACTATAATAATAATAATATAAAATGGCGTTGTAGCTAAATCTCAAATGTGCTACTCTCACAACAAATGCTCATAATCTTGAGTGCGTCTACACTAATGGCTTGATGGCTTGTATAGAATACTTTGGATGAAGTGCAACATGGACAAATAGCATGCAACTGCATTTAGATCCACAAAATTGGCCAATTGTCTCCAAAAGGGTGAAGGACAAGAAAATGATTGCTTGTGATTAGCCAACTTAATGATTTGCCTACATCATGACATTTCAACGGTGTCTCACTTCATATTATCCAATTCTTCATGTTGATGGGTGAGGATGGGAAAAGAATAATCGCTCTATACTGATGTGGTAAACATTAGTATAGGCCTAGGTAGGGGGTATTGGTGACAATGCTCCTCCACACCCTAGCTGTAGTTTACTTGGTACACATCACACAACAACCCTCTTCCAATAGAGTGATAGGGTTTAGGGTTTAACTGATAGGTATGAGGTTCTAAATCGTGTTTTACAATAGAGTGATGGAACTATGGATCTGGTTAAGTAATTTGAAAGCAAAATGAATTTCATGCAGCCTAGAAATTACAGCTGCTGTCACTGAGAAATTGGTTCCAAAGTTCAAGCCGCAATTGCATTCCAAAACCTACAAAAAAATGTGAAGTCTCTTCCCTTTTCAAAGCAAAGTGCAAATAAACACATCAAAATTTGAGCTGTGTATCAGCAAAGATTTTGACCAAGCAGTACATTTGCTGAGATCCCCTTCCAGTATTGGATCATTCTCAAGACAAATACATAGTTCAGTCTCACATCCAACATCAGACTTCATGAGTGACATGAAACATGATATAGTACCATGAGAGTGACTCAGGA
>Ga0209208_10013275_pt1 | contig 10309 bp, 5 predicted proteins | sample S1TSphfallax_3_FD_187694 | JGI IMG/M metagenome (GOLD analysis project Ga0209208, IMG submission 187694) | Host-associated microbial communities from peat moss isolated from Minnesota, USA - S1T2_Fd - Sphagnum fallax MG (SPAdes) (version 2) | ecosystem: Host-associated > Plants > Peat moss >... | reverse complement strand
GGGGGGGGGGGGAGGCAAGATTGTTATCACATTATATTATTTTCAAGGTACACCATGTTTGAACTTCAACCATACCAATATTATGAAATATTTTCACAATGTTTTTACACATTTTGGTAGGTCACAAATATTTTCTTTGACAATTGCATTATTTGGCTATTGAATTACCTTATTTTGAATATAATTTATGAAAACCTCTTTTAATATTGGGTTGGTGGAAGTTGAAAGTTGCATAGTTTTGAAAAATAGTATTTGTGACTACATTTTTTGGCCACCGTAGTGTGCTTTCACCTTATAGTATTTATGAAATTTGTAGTATTTACTAAACATTACAATTCCTTATGATTGGAATAGCTTTGTGAGCTAGATGTCAACATTTTGATAATTATCATATCACAAATGAGTGTTTTCTAAAACAATGTTCAAAATGTGTTTGATTAGGATGTTTCAAGTTTTTATTGTATAATTTTATAAAAGAAAATTTGAATGCCATATCAATTTGACCAATTTGACATCATTAAATGGCATTTTAAACATGTAGGATTCTAAATTTTCATTCCCATCATGATTTTTTAGATGGTGACTACTTCTATTCATTAAGTTTTTAAAATCACCATTGTGCTTTACATTAATGTCTTTCCAATGATCTAAAGATCATGTCATTCGGAGGTGTTTTAATACCCCAAATTTGACATTCTAAACATTGTAATTCTAGCTCCTAAAGTGGGAATTCACCTTGGGAGTGTTGGGGTGCTTCCCCTTGATTTTCACACACTCACTTGGTATGAAAGTGTGTTTCACTTTGTTGGGTGCACATTGCATTTTGGACTTGCACTTGATCACACTTAGAAGGATACTTTTGACTTGTTTCCATCTCAAGAAAGGATTTCTTCATCAATATCAAAAGTTGGTTGCACACCCAAAAACTAAATCACAAAAAATTTACAACATATCTTCAAAGTGTAAAAAAACTTTAAAATCTAAGCTATGGATATTGACATCATTAACAAATATCTTCATGATCCATTTTGATTGTTTTAAAAACAATTCCTTCATAATTTTAGAAAATCTACTTGTGGCATTTTTAATGCCCAAAAACATCATTGTTCAATGAAAAACTAATTGTTCCATACAAATGCCATCTTCTCAACATTTCATCACATTGTGCATATAAATTGTTATATGTCTCTAATTGATTCAAAACATTGGTGATATATATGTGGCAACCAATATGAATGAAAATTTTGTCTTCTTTATTAATTGTTTGACCTATAGTCTTCACATTGTCCACTAGTACATCATCATTTTGTGGTGATGGGATCAATGTGTTCTCTTCATTCTTTTGATGTTGCAAAAGTGGAAAAACATTTCATGAAAAAACAAGGTTAGTCTTAAATTGTTTTCGACAAAATGGTAAACAATTGCTACCAAAACAATAGTCAATGGGATTTGCTTTTATGTTTTGTCAAATTTTCAAATCCTTGTGACAAAAGGTGGAGGTATCAATGATACAAAGGCCTTTGTTTTGGATAAAATGGGCCCAATTTGCCACATTACGGGGAATTTTTTTTCTAAAGTTGTACTTTTAAAAATAGGCTCAAAGATATTACTAAAATATATGAGGAATCTTAAGTTTTTTCCTAATGTCTTTTTTGACCTACAACTAAATTTGGTTGAAAATTAAGTATGAAAATTTTAAAAATTAATTTTTTATTTTCTAGAATGAAACATAAAAATATGATGATTTTACTTTTTCTCTTTTCTAACTTATAGTGGTTGAAACCTTGCAAAGTCACTTCATTTTCAAGTTTTTCATTTTCAATTTCACATTTTTGGGAAAAAAATATTAATAAAAGAAATTGGTTGATGGGAACTTATGTATGTATTCAAAATTGTCATTTTACATTTTTCCTTCTTCATCGTGGGTTCAATTTTTTTTTCCTTTCCCTTTCGCTCAAAAGGAATTCCAACTTTTAGGGTTGGTTATAGGTAGGTAGATGGATAAATAAATAATAAATGGGCAAGTTGTAACTAAATAAGTAGATAGACAAAGTAGTGTGCCCACAATCTAGTTTACATTTCAAACAATTTTAAACATAGACATAAGAAAGTGGATAAAACCTTTTGTAAGTATAAATATAAAACCATCCAAACTTACATTAAGTTTGTGGTAAGTTAAATGCAAAATTTGAAATTTTATTTGTAAATAACAAGTTGTTTTGAAACAAATTAATCAATATGGTGTTTTAAATGATTTTTTACATTAAACGTTTGATACATTATGAATATAATATGCACAATTTGAGAGCACATAAGTATTTCCTAAGTTTGTGTTAACTCAAGGATTTTAAAAATCAATATTTGATTTACCTCAATTTACTTGCAACAATTTTGTAAAACCTAGACATCTCTGCAAACAAAGTTTTATACTTGAAATCTACTTAAATGCATATTAAAGATGTAGTTCTTCAATTTTATTATTATAATTAAAAATATTATACTTATATTAATCCTTGGATAAAATAATATTTTCAATTTCAATACATCAAAACTTTACATATGGTTACTTGTAATTTTTTATGACAAGGAGTACTAATTGTTTATTTTACCTATGAATGTGTGGTGCATTGGTTAAGAAATTGGTATTTCATAATGGAGGTGATCAAGGGTTCAAATCCTTATCCTTGCAACATATCTACATCCCTAAGGGGTTAAGTAAGGTAGGTCACCTATACACTAAACTAGGCCAAACATTTGTTTAAATTCACTAGTTAAGGTAAGGTAAGTAAAGGCCATGTATCATGTTTATAGTCATTTGTTAATCATAAAGACATTCATGGCATTTACAACTACAACCACGTTTGTGATTGGATGGTAATGAAATGAGTTTGAATTGCCTATATAACAACTAATCACATGTAGTCACTAGTGGCACATATGATTGCAAATGTAGTCACGGATGTAATCATGAAATATGTGTTTTGGCATAGTGTATTAACATTTTGCAACTCTTCAACCACCTTTCTTTGCCTTGCATCTTCTCCCATTATTTCTTATCTATGTTTTTTGCATGTATTCTTTGTTCCATCAATAATCAACCGATAATACAACTATAATACAAATGAATATCAACACCATGCCATTTGCAAATTTGGATCAATCCATGTTCAACATCCACCATACTTCCAATTGTCACCAACAAGTCAAATACAAAAAAATGTCACTAGAAGGGGATGTGAACAAGTTCAATAGGAATTTCACTAGGTTTTGGGTGAAATTGGGACAATACATCAATAAACAAGAAATTAATGAATTCATTATGCCCTAGTGAACATAGAATATTTGTTATAAACATAATGATGGTTGATGTGAACATAATGATTTCATTAACACTTGGTCAAATAGGAAATTTTCAAATGGTAATGGATTTAGGTAATATTTAAATATTTAATCTCATTATAATTATTATTTTCCTAAAAGCATATAGACCATATACAATCAACATATTGCATACATATAATTGTTGGTATCAAGATTTGAACCTTGGTCTCTTTGGAGTCAATTCATTATTTTTGTCAACATGCTAACATTTGACATTGTGATTAAAAGTGTAGTTGTTATATACATAACAATTACATTAAATTATTTTTAAAATCAAACTTTCACACACATATTTTTATTTCGTATTATTTTCAAATAAAAAAAATGAGAATTCATTCTTGAAGTTTTTTCAAAGGTTTACACATGTATAATAAATAAATACAAAATATTCCAAACCATTTGAAGGGAAAAACATTTGAATGTTTTTGTTTAGCAACAATGGAAATAAAATATTATTTCATGAAAAAATATGTTTTGATAAGTTGCTACCTTTGTTTATGAAATAAGCATATGGCTAACATAAATAATATATAGAAATAATATAACATTTAAACTAATAATAATAATAATAATAATAATAATAATTCATATTAAATCATATATATATATATACACATTTATTTTTATATTGGTTATTTGATATTAATTATTAAATGTATAATTTATATCATACATTACATATATCATAAAATGTATTAAAAATATATAAATATAGTAATTTTATACATAATTGCAATGTAATATGTGAAGTAGTGACAAGTTATAAAATTTTATCCAAGATTTTAAGAATTATTTGAATCATAAAAAAATGGTGTTAATGAATTAAGCTAATGAATGTGGACATGCATGGCTCAAGTTTCATGTAAGGTGTAATAGTGTGAAGATATGGTGACCTCATTCACTTGTAAGATCCCATAATCAATTGGGTTAGTGAACTACACCCACATTTGCTATTAGTGTGTTATGAATATCAATGGTCAAAATCAATTTAACATTGTGTTGGATTGGATTTCTCCAAGTCTCATTTTTAACCTATGAATTTTGCACTATATTTAGGTCATAGTCCCAAATGTGATTGTTTTGGATTCAAAGTTAACAACACAATGTATTAAATACCTATTTCCCTAAGCACAAAATGAAGATCCCCATTTCAATGTCTATCAATCTTTCAACTAATTATTAACAATTTCTATTTGTAGTTGCAAGGTTTGGTTTTCATAGTTTTTTCTCATTTTGACCTTCTTCATAATGTCAAGTCTCAAAATTACAAAATTCGATGGTGTTTTATTTTATTTCTTCTTCCAAGTGATCTTTAGTAAATTTCCTAAATATTTGAAATCTCAAGGTATTATCAAAATGTCCTACATGTGATAAGAAAATGTCCTTTGTATCAAGTGAAACAATATCTTGCATTGAAATGCACTTCTACTTCCTTGTAGGCATCCTTGGGCTATCATCTACAACAATCAAACCTTCTCCAAATCTTTTTATCATCCCTCCAACACGTAATCTTATCTTCAATATGAATTGGTACACTTTTGTTTGTGACTAGATTTTGGAAAGACGTCATGCTTACTTCCACACTATCTATTAATCATTTTAAGGTGAAATTCCTTCTCTTATTCCTCATCTTTAGCTTTGTTTACTCAAAATTGAATCACTCAACAACTTCATCTTCAAGATGATCAGCCCAACAATTCAACTCCCTTTATCCAATGACCAACCAATGAGCACCTACAACAAGCTCATTTGGTACACACCTTTAGTGCCAACTTGTGACAATGACCCAAGTTGCCCTTGCCAACATGTGAGGCCGCATCCAGCTCAAGGTAAATGAATGCAAAATGCCAATCCACACGACACAAGACACACAAGACAAGGAAGAAGGGCCAAAAGTTCTTCCCCAAAAAATAAATTCTAGCCAGATGGAAACATATATCCCCATCCTCTTTCATTTCATCACATGTTTTCTATCCACATATCTAATTGTAAACCTTGTAACTTTGAAAACTTAAAAAAAACTCGATCAAAAACTTTTGTTTCCTAAATGGGTGCTACATACTTATTCTTTTTAGGGTCACCATTTTAGTAGGTAATTTTTAAGTGAATGGGAACTCACCAAAGACCAGTTTTGAGTTTTGTTGTTGTGTACCAAAAGCCAAAACAATCAAGCATCTTGGAATGCAATTATTATACATGTAGGAATTGTTGTACTTCTCTTTTTCTAGTTATGTGTGCTTTTGATGAGAATGTGATATGATTCCTCCTCCAGGAATATGGACTATGAGACATGACCACTTTTGATGATTGCATTCCATGCATTTAGTCTCCAGCACAATTCATTTTTGTGAGTGTGGAGGTCCTGGAAATCCATAATAGTTATACACTTTTTGGTGCCATTTTCCAAGCTCCAAATGCTCGCTGATCATGAAATTTACAACTGAATGTTGATAAAGTCTTTACTTAGCTATATATCAGTTTGGAAGAATGCAATTTGCAAGAAAGTTCAGCACTTTGCAACTAGCATAGTTCATCTTCAACAAGTTAACTTCTTGTCATTCCTTGCTGCTACTGTTGTGCTCTTACAGTTGATATCAAATTCATTGATAATTTGCATAGTTTTGTAAAAGTTCTGATTTTGCCATTTTCTTGAACCTTGCTAGAGCTCAGATTTTGGGGATTTTAGCATTCCCTGGATTTGGTGATACCTACCAGAATTTCTATGGGTATTAATGTCTTGTCAGTGTAGTAGAAACAGGGCATATTGGGTGGTGGGTATATATATATATGGATAATTGGGTATTGATAGAATTACAACTATTTGAATTGAATTCTATAACAACAAGCACTTGCGATTTGCATCCATGTGTTTTGGACTTTCTTCTAAATCCAACTGCTTGATGCTGATGGCCAAATTTGATATTGGTGCCAAAACCATGGGGGAGGTTGCAAGATGTCTTGGTTGAAGAAATGATCATATATTTATTTGCTCATTCCTATGCCTAGATCTGAATACCAAAGTGATCACTCCTTGAACTCACACACTTTTGTTGCACTTTGCTTTGTTCAATCCTGTGAGGGACTAAATGAGCAAGCACTGTTGACAATTCTTGGCACTTGTTTGCTCAACTTATACTTTGTGTGCGGTGACCACTACAAAGTATATATGGATATCAGTGAATATAAGACCAAATCAACTTCACAGAAAACAAAAGTCTGCAACAACCAGTTGATGTCCCAACCCATTGTTACTGTTCTCTTACACTAACAATTCTGAGTTTTAAACTTGATGTACATTACGTACACATAGGCATTGCATCTGGAGAACTTGAGACAACTAGTTGGGGAAGAATCTGCAAAGGTCAGATGTTGTTCACTAGTAAAAAGGAAGTGGTTTTGAAGTGTACCCATCAAGTTATGTGGTGGCCTATCTAGACTTCCAGCTTTCATTCCACATGTATTTGCAAAACAGTCAAAGGTACACACACACATGCGGGCTCTTTTGCCTTATTCATTTTGGCCTCTTCTCTTCAGAAGCTTGCAATCCTCTTTGCAATAAGAAGGAAGGGGGGAGGGTGGGGAAAAACAAAAAGAGTTGTAGTACCCTTGGTTGGTTGGTTGATTGAGTACATGACAGATGAGAAAAAGCTTTTGTGCAATGCTCATCTTTGAAAGCATAACCCAAAAGTAGGAAACACGAATTGACAGATAAGATCAATACATTGATTTGTTGGTCACCCATCACTGAGGCTGAAGACCGAAAAGCCCCCAAGTTCTCATTTGGGACCATTAGTTTCAATTCCCACACCACAGCACTTTACACAAAGTATTGGGAAGAGGTTTGCCATACATGAAAAGGGCTACAATTTGTGGATATTAGGAATTGGAATTCATTACACTAGTGTGCATTCCAATAGTTTGGAAAACAAACATATTTCAATGCCTTCAAGTTCCAAATAGGAGGATTCAAAAATCTGAATTTTTTAATATCATTTTTCATACTTATTTGAAAAAAATTGTCCATTTTTGAGACTTCCCATGATCATCAGGCATGCATGTATAGTAAGTTGGCAATGTTTTTTAGACTTGTTTTTATGAACACACCACACAAGAAATTCATACAAATGGCAAAAATTATCCACAAAATTGGTCATTTCTCTTGCACACATTGCACCCTAAAATCCGCACTTGGTTGCATGAATTGTCTATGAATTAAGGGCCATCCATCCACCCTTGAAAGGGTACATTTGTAATGATTTTGATATGTGGGTACTCACTATGTGTCCTCTAGTGGCCACTTTGGCCCTGGGGAATGATAGCAAACTGGGCTACTTGTGGAAAATTTGGCCCACATGTTGTTGCTTTAGGTGTGGGTGTTCCCAGAATTTCATCTTGACCAATTTGCCCATATCTATGGCCAGGCCATGATGATCAACAACATTATTGTCATCACTTTTTCAATGCTCCAAAGTCTAGGAGGATCAATTTTATCAAGAGATCCTATTTTTAACATGTTCTCAAAGTTTTTACTAGCACAACTTGTCCATTGTCTTGTTTTTATTCACTTACACAAGGTGTGGAAAAGGTGTTTTTATTGACTTACACAAGGTGTGGATGAGGTGTTTTTATTGACTCCAATTTGGTTGTTTGAATGTAGCTTGATGATTTTGGGTTCGTTTGCAAGTCAAGAGCTTCTCTTGGTTGTGGAACTTGTGATTCTTCATGTCATCACCTCACAATTTGCTCCTCTCAAACTTGATTTACTTGATTGTATATGTTTTCACTCAATATTTTTTTTGTTCAATCACAAAGTTCAAACTCTTGAACGGGCTTATCTATTTCAACTATGTTATTTCTTGAGCTTGATACTTTTGAGTTTCTGCTCCCTCATTCAATCTATTTGCTCTTTTACTCTCTCAAATGGCATCATGCACATATTGTGATTTCTATCAACTAGTTGTAGGTGCATCCAACAATTTTTTTCTTTTTGTGCCCCCATTTGTTGGTTTGTTTCTTCAAATTTAGTTTTGCAAAATAGCAATGTGTTACGTAACTCCATTCGAAATCCTCAGCCCATTTTCTCTATTCTTCTATCCACAAGTTGACAAATTAGCAATAAATACAGAATATATAACTAAGGTTTGTTGTGGTTTTAGAACTTCCTACTAAATAAGATCCACCCCCTTGGGAAGATGCTCTCATTATCTACTAGTCAATATACTGGCCAGATAACTATTGTTGGCATCATTCATAGCAAAATCTTGGTGACCCATTTATCAGTTGACCCACTCCAATCCACAATGCACATTATAAGTTCTCTCCCATGTTCCCCCCATTTTTTCACTCATGGGGATCTGCTTCCATGATCGATCCTGGATACATTTATGCATTTGGGCATACTCTCTTTTGGCCTCCCTACTTACATTGAGATGTGCTTCCCTCTCACCCCACCTCTTCTTCAGAGTGTGACAGGAAAGGAAAGAGAAGATGCAGCAGCAACATATACATATATATATATATAGATGTGCTTGTGCAAATGCACGAAAGGTGCTCATTGCAATGACCTTTCTGACCATGATTGAGAGGATGAGCCATGAAATAACAAGTTTGTTAACCTACATACATGTTGGCCTTTATCTTTATCTTCAACTCAACCTAGCATCTTCCATGTATGTAAGTAAGTTATGCCATTGAAGTCGGGAAGCTTGAATTCTACTCTAGTTTATTGCAGCAACAACTACCTACTAAGAGCATCTCCAGTGGCGAGCAAAAATATTTTTCACATCCAAGTTTAGTTATTTACTGTTTTGCAATCCCACTCGTGAAACTGAAACTGGGACAGCAAAAAGGTCGGGGACTACTAATAGGAAACCACCTGGATAAATCATCATGATGGACCAATCAGAAACACTGAGCAGCAGTCAAATCATATTTGTTATGCTCTTTTGTGCAGGTGCAGAGCGTTGTTGCTGTGCCTTTTACATGCCTCTACAAAGTGTCTAATTATGCAGAGCCAAAACCATTTTCATGAACCAAACAGCCGGATTTAAATTTTCTTCATCTAATTTTACTATTCAGGATCACATACTGAATACCACTGGAGATGCTCTAACAACCTGAGAGCATCCGTATGGATTAACATGAAAATTTGGACAATATAAAGTGTGAGTTTATTTATAAGCTACCACCTGAGCTAATTGTAAAAACCTAGCATTTTTTTCTAGTGTACTTGGAGAGTGCCTTACCTGGTGCAAAAAACCAATGGACTTTACTAAAAACTCTAATGCCCATGGAGACGGGCTTTCAGCTTTTGGTAAAGCTCCTCAACTTTTTTTAATGTTCTTCCTGTGATACCCAATGGGTATCTTGCAGGTATTATGATATTTTTATATTAAAGACAACAATTTATAGGCCATGTCATGCCCTTGGGTTTAGGCTTTACTAGATTCGGGCCTGCACTTGGCTCTGCATCATCAGGCCTTGTTCTGGTACACATAACAGCCTACCAATTGAAAGGAGTCACTCATGTACTGGGCCATTATTATATCATGTGTATGTATATTTACAGGTCCAAAATCCATAGATCCAAACCCAATTTCAAGCCATTTCAAAGTTATATTTCATTCAAAATAATGCATACAAGCCATTGTAGTGCTACCACCATTGGTGGAGATGCTCTTCCAGTGGATAATTTATAGGCCCAAACTTGGTTTTAGGGTTCTTCAGTTTGGGCCTATAAATATGCCAAGTGTACATACAGTGCCCTCCACAAAGGTCGGTACAAGTAAATAACTGTTTTTGATTGACCAATCATAATAATTGGTCCAGGTGGTGACATTAAAATAGTTTCTCACTTTACATTGTTCATTTTTTTCATGTTTATGGGCTCAAATCCTCTTTTTGGCTATTGTTCAATGGTTTCATTTGA
>Ga0209208_10013274_pt1 | contig 10310 bp, 9 predicted proteins | sample S1TSphfallax_3_FD_187694 | JGI IMG/M metagenome (GOLD analysis project Ga0209208, IMG submission 187694) | Host-associated microbial communities from peat moss isolated from Minnesota, USA - S1T2_Fd - Sphagnum fallax MG (SPAdes) (version 2) | ecosystem: Host-associated > Plants > Peat moss >... | reverse complement strand
TTTTTCCAACATTTGGATTAAAACTTAAAGGTTGTTTGGTTGTATTAAAACTTAGTAGCCACTAGGTTATAGTAACTAATAAGTTGTTGGATATATTAAGGTGTAGTCACAATAAAAGGAGCCAAGCGCAACAAGGTTGGAATCCTTACCAAATATTTTAGTCCATATGTGGCCTTCATTTATTGGTTTATTAAATCAAAATTACATTTTAAGTACCATTTTAAGTTATTTTTTTGGATTATATTTTGATATTGAAACCAAATTTGACCCAACATTATAATCAAATGTACAACTTTGCATTTATCCATGATCATAAATTTTGATCTATTACAGTCATAAAAAATGCTCAAAATCAAAATCAACAACATGCAATACATGATGCAATAAGGGTGGACTTCAAATAATCAACACATGTGATTCTACTTATGAAATATATTAAACTTGCAATAAATTTGAGAGCATTTCATTAAATTTTGAGTAATTTAAAGCACATTTAATTTTAGTGTTGCTAAAAAATATTATGTCAACAAATGCTTTATATATGAAAAATGATTCTCATAACATAATGAAATGATTTCAAATTCATGGAATTTCAACTTCATGAATAAACAAACACATTTCCAAAATATGGATAATTATTTCTTTAAATATGATAAATGGTTTTTAAAAAAAAAAGCAAGTATATATTTTCATTGAAATCAACAAATGTTTTGGTTCCTTTTATTATGGCTACACCCATTAGGTCCCTAAAAAAAAGGAAGGGGGTTGGTTTGTATTTGAATTAGGTTGTATTAAGTATTTGCCAACATAATAATTTTTTTTTAGAGATAACGAAAAACATATTAGTTTTCTTCTAGTAACTAATCCTAGAAAAACAAAAAGGAAAGATAAGAAAGAATGTTTACCTCTCTTAATGCAAGTTGGGTACTGCTTCAAATTTTGTTGTGCAATTGAAGAAGATGGGCTTGAATGCCTTTATTCATGACCTTGTTAAAAGTTGTGTGATTTTATGCTTTCAAAAATTGATCCTCTTTGGAGGTTGTTGTCACATCTTGAGCGAAAGCACATTATGGTGAACAAAAAATGTTGTGAAAACTATTGTTTTTCAAAATTGTGTGTTTGAACTTCCATCAATCCAATATTTAAAAGGTCTCTAAAAAAAATCATTTAGAATAAGACAATTCAATACCCAAAGAATTGAAATTGTCAAAAGAAATTATAGTTTTTAAATATTAAATGGTTAAGAAATATATTTGTGAAGATATAATACTCATAACAATATATTGCAAAGTGCAAATATACTTAAAAAACTATTCCAACAATTGTCAAACTTGATGAACAATTTAGTTGTATATTGAATATGAGTTAATTGTACCATTTCAAGCTCGTATGAAAAGCTCCATTCATATGATTTCACAAAAACCATCTAGACATGAGGTTTTTCATTCAAACGAACATAAATATGTGAAAAAGATTTTTTTGAAAAATCACTGTCTTTTGAAATGTTATAAGAATTGTGTTAAAAGAATTGTGTCAAAAATCCATTTTATGTGTTTCTCAAATGCTAGATGAAAAGAAAGAAAAATAACCCCAAAATAATATAAAATGTATTTTAAAAAAAACATTTTCTTACCCAAATTGACCCACCCATAATGTGTTTTAACATTTCTTGATTAACATCATTGCTCATAGGCTTTAATTGTATGCTTTGAAATGCTACTCATTCTATTTTCAAAACTTTTGTCCGTTGCAAGATCTTTCTCAAATTCTCTCTCCATTTGTAATCAATAATTATTTTTCACCCCTATTATCTCCCCTCCCTTAATAACAATAGCAATTATAGCAAGGGTGGCAAAAGCCCAAGTCTAAATTGAGGTTTTAAGTTCTCTTATGGAATCAATGCAAAAGAACATCAAAATCAATTCTAGTTCAAAGGGAGGAATTAAAGATACAATTGTCATGGACTTGAATGTAATAATAAAGAACATGTTGCCTTTCTCAAAACTCTTTTTGAATTTTGATTATATGTCAAATTCATCACCTTCACATACATGCCTTTTGCAAAAGGTGTTCATGGATTTCTATATGTGGTGAATTCACTCCCAATGTGATTGTGATCATAATTACTTTATTGAGCAAACCATAATGCAAATATACATAACTTAGATCTTTCAAACTTTTGGTGATGTAATCATAGGTCACATACCTATTGAACACCTTTGCTTCAAATGCAACATCTTGAACTCCACAATTTAAATCATTCATTATAACTAACATTCTACCTTCCTTAACTGAAATAATAAACATTATGAAGAACCATGCAAGTAAAACTTACTTCAATCAATCTAATAGCAAACAAGTCAAGGCATTAAAAAAAACAAATAAAAATGAAAATCTTCAATCTCACAATAAACATTCAAGTGAAAGCAAAAGCCAAAAAAATTAACTGGCACCAAAAAACCCTTATTCATAACTTTGACAACTAATTAATGGCAAGAGTTTTAACAATGGACCTTGTAGCTCAAAGAAACATATTGAACCAAAGAGGTCAAAGTCTTTTCTTATTGAAGGCGTAATAAGAGAATGCAAATTTTTTACACCTTATTATTCTCAATAGGTACCTAGGCTTTTAGGAAGGGGTATTAACACAAGTTGAAAATGGTGATAATTTTTTTTTGAAATAAAAGTATTATGTCACCAATAAGATGGTTCAACATGCATTGAAGAGGGCTTGGTTTTCTTCTTTTGGGTTTGGGGGGAAGGGGATAAGTTATGGCACAAGTTTGAACAATACACCTCATGCCTCTAACCAAAAATGTTAAATCTAAATCTTCTATTTATGTTCTCATTTATTTTATTACTATATATAACCTTTACAAACCTTTATAAGTTTGTTGCATTAAATTTTCACAATGCAATTAATAATTATTTTTGACTTCATATAAAAACATTTCCCATTTATTTTCATCTTTAATTTCTCACAATTAAAAATTCATTTTTAATATTTCATTGTTTGATGTTCATATTTGTGTTTGTTTGTGTTACTCCTTTTTCCATTCATTTTTTTAGTATTTATGTCTTTTTCACTAGGTTGTTCAAAACTTGGGGGTTGTTGGGTTGTAATAGAACCTAGGGGCCATCAAATTGAATATGGTCCTCAAAGAAGAAAACAAGCATACAAACACCATGTCTTGTGCAATACTTATGTTCATGAGCTAGTTCACTCAGTGCTACTGGACCACCACTGGCCCACCAGGCACAAGAGTGTTTTGCAAAATGCAATGCCTCCCCACAAGTTCCTTATGTTTTATAATGGACTTTGAAACGTATTCAAAACACAAATTTCATGCCACATGTATGATGGACAATCAATCGCGATTGTAGTACTTCGCAAAAAACTTCTTTTGCCAGATATTTGGGTAAACTTGATCTTTCCAGGTGTAAACTTGATTCTTCACCTAGTCAAGGATACACCAACTTTCAAGATCAAAAGATTCCAATACACTGACAATACAATAACAAATCAGCCCCCAAAACGAACCCACTTCCACAGTTTGTGAAAATAAGCATTTTATGTAGGAAATAGGGCTGCATATCACACCAATTAATGCCCTCTGAAATGGTCAAATAATGAAACCCTTAAAAGACACAATGTCCAAATAGAGATGCATTTGTGTGGAGGCCTGGGGCTCATAAATGAACCCATAACAAGTTGCAACAACAAACTTGACCCTGCATGTGAAAACGATGAGAAAGGAGACAGTCTAGTTCACCAAAACCTGAAAGACTTGTCAATGTGGCTGATTACAATGTTAGTACAGATTTTGTCCAAAACACCAAAAAACCCAAAGAACAAAGCTCACAAGAACATTTGAAAGCCACTTTCTGAAGAATCAATAACTCTCCATAGTAGGAATATGGTTACCAGATACAGTTTGAGTTAGGTGCCTAACTCTACATAGACAGATCATCATATACTAGATAGTACTTGGGTTTTTTACAGATCCACAAATTGGATTGCTTCACTCTTTCCAATAACTGAACTCCATGCAGCAAAAACTAGTACTAGAAAATTCCATAAGAGAACTGGTGTGAATCCATACATCTTGAAAGTTTTGGGCTGAAATCCAGAAACTCGAGAATCTAAAGACCATATGCTCCAGGCGAGAGTAGACAATCTCTCTGCTATATTTACATTTATTTTGACTCTGACTTGATCTTAACATGTACCTAATATCTGCTTCTAGGAAATTGCTGCATTTGATACCTGTCTCATCTCAATACATCTCACTGTGTACATTATTTGAAAGGAAGGGGAATCAGGATGGATGCTCATCAAGCCACTTGCCTCTCATGTTTGTGAAGATGCCTTCCAAGAGGACGTCCTGAAGTTGCTTCATCATACATACTACACTTAATGTGCCATGCCTGCACATATCAGAAAAACTCAAGTCTGTCAAAATTTGCAAAAGTAGAACAAATTTGATCCACAATTTTACCACATCCAAGAAGTAAAGATGGGACAACACTAGCACGTGTGCAAAGATAGTCAAAGGAGGTGGACTTCCTGAACATGCTACTTTTATGTACAAAACAAATACGTGTCTCCATAAGTATCCAGAATTTCTCCATACATACAAAAGAGAAGCACTTGACAGGTTCAATTGAACAGCCGATGTCTGAGACATTACTAGGTGTCTAATCATAACAGGAATGGCTCTCATAATGGTAGTTCATAACTGCAACAGATTTGGTATCAAAATAGGGCAAATTACTTGAAAAACTATTGCCCTATTTTTATGCAGGATCCTTACTAGTTCCAACAGTTCAAAAGCTTCACATCATCAATCAATGCAATAGCCATAAGTTAGGAAAACGTGAGTCCTCATCAACTTGCATAGGTGATGTGATATAAACTGTTAGGTCAATTACTTTGTGCAAGTGTTTCAGCCTTTCCACTCAAGCTTTTCACCAAATCAGTGAAGCTTTTCTTGAACGAAGCAACACCCTCAAGCTCCAGAACAGAGCCCACGTCTGACCATAGAATTCCCAGCTCTTCAATCTTATTGTATATGCGCTCTGCCTCTTCCAAGTTGGCATCAATTGTTCTTGCAACCTTGCCATGATCGACAAAGGCATTTAGGGCAGCGTCAGGCATGGTGGTCACCTGCACATCATTTGTTCATCCCATACAAAGCTTAACAACCTTGTACTATTACAAATTATCCAGCAGGCACTAAATATCTTCTAATTCAACCAAATTTCAACCTCCCTAGCAAAATGTCTGAACTCCTTGCACCCTAAATAGTCAATCTTTCACAAATGGGTCTCAAATTAAAGACATTTTTGGTTTTGATTGAGCTTACATAGAAACTGCAGCACCTACCATCCTGTGTTCTATTTCTGATGTAATTTTCAAAAACTTTTGAATGCAGCCAACTTCTTTTCTATGGATTTCAGGCAGGTTTCCTGAGAAGAATATCAACTTACAGTGTCAGGGCCAATGAGGGGGTTGACATAGAGTGTGTCAGGGTATGCTGGATTCTTCACACTAGTTGAAGCCCAAAGTGCTCGCTGTTTCTTTGCTCCTCGCTTTTCCAGTGCTTCCCACCGAGGACCTGAAAACTTCTCTTGGTACAGCTTGAAGGCAAGAGCTGCCTGTGAATTGGCTGCCTGGCAACCACACACCAAAATGTGGAGAAGTCATGGTACACTAGCCAAATGATCCATCACAAGGTGGAAATAAGTCCATCCTGAAGAGCAATAGCTCTGGCAATGAACTCACAAATACAGGCATTGGGCAATCAAGTGAAAAGAACACACAGTTGCAACAATTACTATGTTCTAGTCATAGCAGAGACAAGGTGTGGAAGCACCCAAGGCATATGCAATGTGATTTTCACATAATCTACTCAAATGTAGACACTAAATGAGGGAAGAGCCTCCTCTTGTGACAACTCTAGAAACTCTGTAGAAGGCTCGTAAAAGCTTTGCAATACAAACCGGAGAGAAGTTTGGAGGCACAAAAATAACAACAGCAGTTGTACACTAATAAGAAGACAGTAGCATGCTCAGAGAAACCTGAAACACATGCAGAAATACTTTTCAGATTCAGGTAAGAGATATCTCATACCTAGATTGCACTGATGCAATAGTAGAACTGACTAAAAGTTTCAAATCTTTCAAGTTGCATAGGCCAAGCTAAAGTACCTTGCCACGAAGCTGTAGTGCCTCCTCAGTGCCAATTGCATCAAGCCTCTTGTCAACATAAGTGTCCACACGACTCACAAAGAAGGATGCAACACTTGAAATTTTGGAGAGATCTCCTTGGACTGCCTCTAGTCCATCCAGGTATGCGTCAATCACAGCCTCATACCTTGCTAGAGAGAAAATAAGCTGCACAATGTAACAACCAGATAATAAATCATATGGAAAACCTTGATCAGGTTCATTAAGAAGCTATTCATTGACCTTCTTTCACAATCCTTCTCCTCTGCTCACATGTGAATAGTCTGTGTCCATGTCTGTATACTTTCATTGAAGAAAAAAATGACAGCAGCAAAGGAGATTCAAATATTACTGAATCATGAAACGTTGTGACAAGTGACAAAGATATCAGTACTTACAGTGACATTCACACTGATTGATGTGGCAATGACCTGCTTAATTGATTCAATACACTCAAGTGTTGCTGGAATCTTGATAAGCACATTTGGCCGATTCACAACATTGTGCAGATACTTTGCAGATTCAATTGTCTGTTGAGTTTCATTTGCCAAGAGAGGTGAGACTTCAAGAGAGATATAGCCATCTCCCCCATTGCTTTCATTGTAGAGAGGTTGGAACAAATCACAGGCCTCCTGAATATCTTGCACTACCAAGGCCCAGTAGGCATCTTCAACTGACTTACCCTCCCTGATAAGTTGTCTGCACTCCCAAAAGGTGTGAGAAACTGTTCACTTGACACACAAAGCAACTATCCCATGGGCAGAACATATGATCTTTTTCATCTGGTATGATAAAAGTCAAGCGTGATCTCTTCTAGAGTAGGGCCTTCACATGCCTGTTTCTATCCAAGACTTCCTCCTTCACATGAATACAGGAGGAAGTCTTGGATAGAAACAGGTATGTACAAATTTTACTAGTGCTTTAATGTGTGACCATGGGCTGGCCAGAAATTGAAACATTAATATCTTCTGGTCTTTAGAAGCGCACAAGAAGAAAAATATCTCTCATAAGAATTGAGAAACCTCCATTCTCACAATTAAGAAAAGGCAAAGCAAGGTTAACACTTCTTCAACCAGCCACAGAGAATTCCAAAGAAGGAAAGGCAAAACAGAGAACAAAGGACCAAGAAACAAAAACAACAAGAAAAGTACCTGAACTGGTCATCATATGCATTTGACCCTGCTATAGCTTTCTCAAATATCTGCAAGAGAAAGATCCACACTCTGGTAAGCTTTTATGTCAACCTTAAATGTCATAGAATGCTGTTGTGTAGGAAACCAAACAACAGATGGTCGTTGAGCGACACAAGGACCCAGAACACACCAACATTGTGGACACCACCAAAAAATACTGTATGAAAACAAATTTGTAATGTGATCAGAAAGATTTCCTGACAGGTAGGCTACAAAACCTCATTAAGACTCAGTTCAGGTTGTAAGCGTTACTCAAACACTAATAAACACATTCACCCAGTACCAACCAAAGGAGTCAAGGACATATGTGACACACAACTTTGGGGTGACAAAGTTTCATTCACTCTTGCAAGTATGTAACATGAAAGCATCAGCAGGACGCCAGGTAAGGAGTTATGCTTGAGACAAAGATTTCTAGTTAAGTGTGACATACCGTAGGATTGCTTGTCACACCACGAACACCACTCTTAATCAGGGGTTCCAAAATGGTCACTGGTCTTCGAAGGTTGTCATACCAAGGGCTCTGTTTCTGCTGCTCATAAAGATCATGCAAAAGTGTTCTCTTTTCGGTCTTTGATGGCACAACAGCACACCGCCATCTGCACATATCAACAAAGAAACATTGAGGGAGAAAGCTAATTTCAATCATGCATTTTCCTACATGAGCAGGGATTGAGGGCCAGTGTTGAATAGAACAAATGAACTGGACACAGCTCATGCGTTGAGTACTTTAATTAGAAGCATGTCTTATGACTGAAGCTGCAGGCGAAACAAAAGAATATCCCAGCATTCCTAGACCTATTGCAGGTTGAGTTTGCTCACCCATGTCTCATGTTGAAGTGCAACTGCAAGTACTTTTAGATCAAGGATACAGGATGCCAACACAGAAACATTGTACAGGGTTGTTTTGTTTCCTCTACAACTGCCCAAGCCGTGTATACTCTGCATGATCTCTCTTCTTCTCACATCACACACATCATGTGCTTCATCTTAATCCACATATGATACTTGATAACAACACTAGGGCAACCACTTCAGAACTTACTTCACACTCCTGGATGCAACAAAATTTGAGGGAGGTGCTGACTTGATGGCCATGAAAGAGAGTCCCTGTAGTCTTGCAAACCCTCCAGAAGTGAAAGCTGCCCCATTTGAGTGATCATCAACATGGGAGGCAAAGCTCCCTCCAACAATTGGAGACTGCCACAAAGTCTGTAGACTGGTGGCCATGGCTGCCAAAAGAACAAGGATAACTTGAGAAAGACAGACCTAATATATTTCGTGTACTAACTGGAAAATTTCCTACTTCTTCTCAATACTTGAACTCCCGACGGATACAGATTTAGCTCCAGAAGAAGTCCGCCTTGAGCCAGCGGCCACACAGCAGATCTATCTACAATACAATGACATAGTAGAAATATTCCAATAGTGATAATGAAGCAATAATACTTACCTGCAACGAGAGGCGTGATTCCGTGCAAAAAACAGCCGCAAATTTCCAGTAAAAACCTGCAATCAATCGCGTGAGGATCGAAAGACAATATGATTTTGAAGCATTTCTATTCAATTGCTGAGAGGGAAAAACAACTCAGTATGCTACCCGCACTAAGCCTTCATGTGTTCACATAAAATAAACGAAAAGAAAATAAAAGGAGGAAAAAACAACAACGATGATCTATCTAGAGCAGCTGTTAACAAGAAACTGCAAGACGATGCTTCAACCACGTAGATCGAGCGATTCTCCACATCGATCACCACTAGAAACAGCACGAAACTACCGTTCACTGCAGTTTTCCTTCCTCATCCTCAAAATCCGAAACTACAAAAACAACTAATACAACAGAGCGATTCTACGCATCGGTCGTCCCTAGTAACAGCACAAAAACTAGTACCGTTCACGACAGTTTTCCTTCCTCATCCTCAAAATCCAAAACAACAAAATAACGAATACTTACCTTGAGATCGGCCGGTGTAGTGAGCCTTTCTTCCAAACGCGTCTATCTGCCTTGTCTCTGTCTCGTCTTGTCTGCCTATCAGTCAGTCTGTCTGTCTGTCCGTACACGATAATTCCTGGCGCTTCTCTGTTTTGCTTCCGAAAAGATTACAAATACAACAAAGACAAAGATCTGGCCAAGAACTCAAGATTTCTTCGCAAAATCTCGAAGAAGCCGAGTACGAAATAACCGATCGCTGAGACGAAGAAGACACAACCACAGTGGAAGTAGTAGGAGTAGTACGTCGTGACGACGTTTGATGCGCTACCTGAGCAAAACGGAAGGGAGACTCGCAAGTTCCTGCGCAAACAGTAGATCGTCTTTTTGTTTTTTTTTGGTTTTTCCCCTCCTCCCCTCCCCAGGTTTCTATTTTCATTGTTTTGAGGGTTTGCGACGCGGCGGCACGCCCGGGCGTTGGTGTAACCATCCAATTTTTTTTGGACAAAATTAGATCTAATTTGGGTCTAATTTTGCAGATTTTGGGCCGACTTTGTCTCTCCCTAGGATAATAAGAAACTTGACCACATCTAATTTCACTAAAGAAAGTGTGAATAGAAAATTTTCACATTTCTGTTGAATAATTTATTTATTTTGAAATTTTCATTTCAACAATTTTCATTTTAGAAGATTCAATTGTTTTCAAAATTTTCTGTCTTTTTGTGAAATTTTCAACTTTCTTGAAAATAATATAATTTAGTGTTGTAGCTGCCAAGGTACCTAATATCTAGAGAATGTTGAATAGGCTTGTGTGTAGGTGTTAAAAAAAAATACTTATGGCCAATGAAATTGCTGGATTTGGTGGTCTGAATTTATTTATTTATTTAATTATCTTGAGTTAAATGTGTGATACGGTTTGGTAGTTTTGTGCAATTTAAGAGGACCAAGAGAAATGGTA
>Ga0209208_10013273_pt1 | contig 10311 bp, 5 predicted proteins | sample S1TSphfallax_3_FD_187694 | JGI IMG/M metagenome (GOLD analysis project Ga0209208, IMG submission 187694) | Host-associated microbial communities from peat moss isolated from Minnesota, USA - S1T2_Fd - Sphagnum fallax MG (SPAdes) (version 2) | ecosystem: Host-associated > Plants > Peat moss >... | reverse complement strand
AACAATACTTTTGTAGTGACTGCATTTAATTTCTTTGGTTAATTTTACACTTTCCCCTTTATTGGCCCCAAGGCTAAAAAAGGATACAATGAAATTTGAAAAGTTGATTTGCAACCCTTGGGGCCAATGTCCAACATTTAATTATCCCTTGATGTTAATGTTCCAGCATGGGGGCCGAACAACAAACCAAAACTGTTCAAAGTTAGCCTTGTGTCTTTATGGCCTTGATTCGTAATATAAAGCATACTTAATTTCACTGATCTTCATACTCAACACGTTGTGTACGAATTCAATTGATGCCTATAGTGTGTGACTAAAGCAATTGATCATTTTGTCATCCCCTATGTGAGTTTTTCAACTATGTACCTATCAAGGAAATCCGTGAAAAAGTTGTGGTGATAATTCACTATTGGTATCAAATTCACATCACACCGTAACTTTCCATATGCCCATAATTATTAATGAAGTAAGCACTGGAGTTATATGCTTATAATTTTTTCTTTCCCCCAATTTGCCCTTTGCCACAATTATTTTCACCTTGGTTGTTTTACACACGTTTTGGGTATTTTATGTGTCCCTTTCGACTCATAAGATGCAAGGTGAAAAACAAATAGAACAAAGGGCGGATTCAGGGGAAAAAATTGCAACGGTACTCTTGTACTAACTACATCAATAACTACGAGTATATGTAATGTTAGGGCGCATCCAACTAGTGAGTTGCGATTAACCCTCCCCGTTGCCCCCTCCCTTCATTGAGCTCTGTCTGGCACCTCTTTCATTCGCCTTTTGGCACACCTTACATGATCCTGCATTTTAACCATGTGCGGTTTCTCATTGTTCAACATGTTTTGCGAAAAAAATTTGCATGTTCTATTGTCAATGTGGTCATTTTGAAACTAGAATCACTCCCTTTGGAGATGGTAAAAACTATTAGCATAGGTTTCAGCTTTGAAAAGGAAAAACTTTCTTATCAAAAAGGAAAAACTCAAACCCTAAGAGCCACATGGTTCTCTGCACAGTTGCATTATTAGGCCCACGAAAAACACCCGAAAATGTTCAATTGGGTGGGTGGGGGGAATATTGAACATCCTACAGTGGTGACCATTTTTTCAAGAAAATGAAATCCAGCTTATATATGGGAAGCCATGTGAACGCCACAAGTTAAGCCTTTCGCGTAAACCAGATTCTTAAAAAAGGTTGGGTGTTAAGGGCTACAACAAACTAATGTTTCTATGAATGGGTTAGTTGTCACCGAAAGTTTCATAGTACAATCGCAAAACCTGTGAGATGATCAATAAATCATTTCCATGTCACTATGCCCTCGCCTTTTGAAAACTACTCGCCTTATCTAAAGGCGGGTTGCTTTGTTGGCAAAAATGAGCTCCTGGAAATCTTTTGTGACAATTGCAAAGTGTAACAATAATTCAATTCTAGTCTTTAGTGTTTTGAGTGGAACATTATTTTAATGCATATAACATAATGGCATTACCTTATTGAATTCACTCCCTTTATCGACTCGCCCCATAGGGGAGAGCCTATGCATATGTGCAAGATTTGGACTCGGGGATAAAATTTTGGTTCACTTGTTGGCCAATGTGCACATGACAATTTTTTTTTTAGAATCAAAGTTTTCACATGGATGTAATTTTCCATTTTTGGGTGGATGTAACCCTCAATACATTAGGTTTTCAGGTAGTTGAACGTTGTAGGTTTTGATAACCATTGAATCGTCCGTTTTCATCCTCGGGAGGGAAGGTTCATGACAAACCTTTCCAAGGAATGCATACCTACCTACCTACCTACCTATTGTCATGGCCCAAGTGCAAAGGTGAAAGACTTGACAACCAGAAGCCTTGCGAGGGAAAAAGGGGAATGGAAGGGAAGCGGCCGTGGTGCTATGATGAATGTGGAAGAAATTGCAAAGAGTAGAGCACAAGAACAAAGTTTCAAATCCATAGCTGCTATGAAGTTGGTGAAATTTTTCAAATGATGGGTGTGGGAGGTCATATGGGGAAAGGATTTCAAATGGCCGTTGTACAACATTAGCAGGAGGACATCGCATTATGCATGGAAGCCATCGGGCTTTCTGATGATGCCCACCATAACCTGAAGTTGAATCAAACCACGATCTTTTATTGTGTAGGAGACGATGACGCTCAAATGTTCTAGGCGATTCTTAGTAACAATAAGGTTGACGTGAATGCTTACAATGATGAAGTAAGATGGAAAATTTTCATCATTTGTTTATTGACAACATGTGTCTCTATTTATGTGGAGATCGAATGTTGTTAGAACCAATCGTTCGAAATTTTGAAGTTTTTAGAAATAGGCCTTCGCATTTTTCTACACGAATTGAGATTCTTTGCGTTGTTCTCTAGAAGCCAAAAATATCTCGCATTTTGTAAATAATTAAAAGTTTTTCTTTCTCTTATGGATTGTGTCCTATATTTGTTGGATTTGCAATCTCTTCGAATATACGTGTACATATGATGCTTGGGGGCCGAGTGTAATGAAGAACCAACATCACATTCCATTCCCTTCTGGGTGATGGCTATGCTAAAGAAATCTGAAACCTAAGGAAGTTATCGAGGAGTTTGTGTGTGAATCCTATGTTAAGACTTATGGCCATCATTTAAGAAAAAGGAAAGAAATTAACATCCAACTAGTGTTTGAAAAAGGAAAATGGATGGCAGCAACATGGGGCGGGAAGGCAAGGATTTTATGACAAAATTAGGATGTTATTGTAAGTCTTTTCAAACTGTCGCCTCAGCCATGTTTTAGGGAAAGAAAGATTTAAATAACATGGGTGAATTGGGAGGGAGGCCAAAGATTAACGATAGTTTTGGTATGCAAGTGCGATAACACTCCACTTGGTCGTGTACAAGTACCAGAAGAATCGAAGTTTGGAGATAATAAAGATATTGCTTGAGAATGGCAATAAGGTGTCCATTAAAGTAGATGTTCCACCATCAACACACAAGATTTCAATTGTCCGCAAGGACAAGAAGTCACCTCATGGAAAGATTCTATTGGAAACCAGGAGAATTACTTTTGGCCAAAAGGCTCCACTCCTCCAAGCATTAGCGTTGAAATCATCTCTCTATCTTGAGGGTAATTGACAAACTCCTTCATTCCCTCAAGATGCATTTGGTTCCAATCTTGGAGCTTCCTGGAAATTATGACTTGTTAATTCAAACAGTCAGTTTGGGCACATTCAGTTGGCTCTCTCAAGAGGTTAAGAAAACCAAATGGATATATGATGTGCTCAGTTATTGCAAGAACCTTAATTTTATGATCATCTCTCCCCTATGGATTTAGACAGGCTCATACTATTCGGATTATCTAAGGAATTTTAGGTTTTTGATTTCGATGTTGTCCAACAAGTGATTCTTACATTTGGCTTGCAATGTATGGTCTTGTGGTGAATGGTTGAACCTCTTACATTTGAGTAGGCTAGGAGTATTGACATTGGGATGACATGCTCAAGATGCTTGTTGGAACAACCATCGATCATTACCATGAAAAGAACGAATTTGCTTCACCGAGACCACTTGTTGTTGTCCAAAAGAATTGGGCAAAGGTGTTTGAAAGTGGAAAAAATGAGTTGGTTGAAGTTTGGGTAGAAGGAAAAAACATCATTATGCTCAAGCTCCTCCTATCTAGGGCATCAAAGGTACGTTTGATTCTTCACCATGTATCCCTCTCAATTTTCCAAGTGGTTAAAGGGGTAGGATGATTACATGATTTGGATGAACAGGGCATTTAAGACAGGGATTGTTCATGGAGCATTGTAGTTTCAAATTTTGAATTCTTGCTAGTTTTGAATCATGATGATGTGACTTGGGACTGCCCAAATAGGGGAGATCTAAGGAAGAGGAGGAGGACTCTTGAACACACAGTTTTGGGAAGAATGACAAGAGTTGTAAGGACTTTGTAGTAAAAGACAAAAGATTTTATTTTGATACAACACAAATTTTATTTTTTGTTTTGAATGCATTTTTTCAAGAAAACATGGGATTTTGCTATAATTTTGATTCATGTTTTTAGTAATGCATAAAAGCATAAACTTTTGCAATGGATTCTATGTTCATATCGTTGTGTGATATTTTCATAGTGTCCTAATATGATGAAATGAATTGTAATCTTGCTTCTTGAATTTATTATAATGTATACTAAAGTAAAAAATTTGGTTACATGAAATCACCATGAATTTGGTGTTTTAATGAATGGTAGTGTGAAGTGTGTTGAGGATCAAAGCAAAAATAATGAATGTATGCCTATGAAATGCAAATTTGTTGTTACAGTAGTGTGGAATAATTATGCAAGAATTCAATTTCACTTCTACCACAAGTCCATGATTGCAAATGGGGGATGATTCACAAAAACTCTAAAAATACTATTGGATCAAATTAAGAAGGGAGTTGCTTTAGTTTGGGCATATTTTGTACAATTTTTTCATGTGCTAATTTTTATTGGAAATGTCAAGGTTTGCGATTCACAAAATATATCAAAATACCGTGGCCCTGAACGTTAGGAAAAAAACCCCATTTTTCAACTATGTTTTCAATTACTTTTCAATTGTCATTTGTAGTTGAAAGCATCACTTTTAACTACAAAATGTTTGTTGCAATTCAAAAATGACATTGTCAAGTAATTTCCAAAACGGTCGACAATGTTGACTCAACCCTGCAACACATTTGAAAACAATGTACACGTGTCAATTTATGGGTTATTATTGAGATCACAACATTTTAGTTGAAAATGACATACATTTTAATCGACGCAACATTTTCAACTGTAAAGTGTTGATTCGACCTAGTTCACTCCATGGTGGCAAATCAATGGGTGAACTTCATCCACCGATGTGTCATGTCATTTGGGGCTGTGGAATTGGAATTATGATTATCTTTCAACTATATTATAACCAAGGTAACATTAGCATGTGCCATGTCATTGAAGAAGGGCACGGAATTTTAAAATTTTGATTATCATTCAATTATATTATAACCAATGGAACATTGTTTCGTGTCACATGGGCATTCGTGCCCCACCATCAAATTATATTATTTGACATGGCCATGTGTATGGTTTCAAAGTCTTGGAATTATTGATTTATTGAAAATGTTAGCATATGATATTGTGCCACGTGGACACTTATGTTACACACTTGCGTGACACATGGCATCTTGTTATTTGTAATTCATCCAACATATGTGAAGTCGAGCTAAAGTAAAGAGATCAACTACAAGGTAGTTGAAAGCAAGTTGAAAATATGTTGAAAATAAATCAAAATTTATGTAAATTAGTTGAAATGCAGTTGAGATTACAAGTCTACACAAATTACAATCACAATTGTAAGACTACTAAAGCTAGACCCTAGGGATAATACATCTAACCAAAATTAACTAAAGAAAATCAAACCATAATAAAAGCATAGTCTACCTATACATTATCAATAAAAAATGCAAAACCTATTATAATCTAAAAATTATGCAAGGAAACATTGTTCCCATGTAAGAAATGGTCCCATCTACATCCTGAGGATGCTAATGTTACTAATCAAACATTTATTGGAACAATGAAATGAGTCTTTTGTAACATGGTTGTCCTATGTTCATGCACTAATGGCATGAACTCGTTGTTGACATGCTTAATTGGATTGTTACCTTGTTGGACCACGTCTTTTGACTTGTTCATAGCCGCACCTTGCATTTTTGAATTAAAGAAAATGAAAGTTGTAAGAAATGAGAAAAACCTTGATAGGAATTCAAATCATAATGCATCAAGAAAAAGATTGTGCATTTGTTGCACACATTAAAAATCAATAAAAACATCATCATTTAGTACTCAATAATAAGGAAATTTGACAAAGAAAAAACCACTTTGAAATCTTGAAAAATTATAATTAAAGAATGAATAGAAATGGCACACATCACGGGCTTACCTTATACGTAGTCAACAAACATAGTTGAAACCTTATTGAAATCTAGTTGAACCCAATCAAAATAAAATAAAATTATATGGTTGAAACTTAGTTGAAAGTAGCTCACTAAAACAAACATAATCAAAACCTTACTTGCATTGATGGTTGAAAAGGTTCATAAGTTTGACTTTCATTGCCCAAGTGCTGGTTTTGGAATTGGAAAAGAAGAATAACCAATGAGAGTTGAAGAAAAAACTTTCATACTTACAAAACAAGCTTTTCTTTTTTCTTCTATTCGGACCCCTCTTACTTTCAAAGCTCATAACTTTTTCATTTCTTTTTCATTTTAAATGATTTAAAATGTTATAGGAGTGCCACCTTAAGTTCTACAAATAATCTTGGAACCGTAATAATAATAGAGCAACATACAAGGAACTTTTTGGGTGTTCAAGGACTAGTTGTGGTTTGTTGTTTTGAGTTCTTGACCCCACCTACTTGGGGGGGACCATAACTTTCTCATTTCTAATATGTTTTTGACAATTTTTAGTGCCCTAGACGTGCCAAGAGGAGGGGTTCAACATTTTTTTGGACATTGGAAACAAAAGAGCCCTCCCCTTGGATCTAGATTGCCCTAAGTGCTTAAGTGTACTAAAACCAATCTAATTGCCTTAATGAAAGTTCAAAGAAAAACCTAGTTGAAATACAAACTGGCAAAAGTTCAAAACAAAACCTAGCTTAAAAAGAATTTAATTAAAGGTAACACGGTGGAAAAGTAAAAGAAGAAATATCTTGGTAAATGGAAAATAAACAAAAAAGAGGAAAAGAATTTTAAGCACTTGTAATTGCAAAAGGCATGTGTGGTGGTGGCTTCCAAACTCCATAAGCTTATCTCTTCATGTTATTCATGTTCACTTGCCTTGACACCACATAACCTTAATGTGTTGAATAATTTTTAAAAAAAATGTAATGAAAAGAAGAAAAAAGAACTTAAACATGTTTTTAAAAAAAGAACAACTTAACAATAATGCCAAAATGAAAAAAACTTCAAATTCTTCACATGTAAAAGGCACGATTCACTCGCTTGAAACAATCCATGAATTGATATTAAACTATGTGATTCAAGTTTCTAACCACAACATGTAGTTTTTGACTTGGTTTATAATTGAACAGTAGTTGAAAATGTAATTGCAAAAGGGGGGGTTTTCAACTAGTGTTAATATGCAGGTTAATAAGTAGAAAGGAAGTTCAAGGAGCAAGGTAGATAAGTTACTAAGGTAGGTAGGCATGTAAGTAAACAAATTAATATGTAAGAAGGAAGTTACACTAGCAAGGTAGTTAGGTAGATAGGCAAGTTAGTACATAAGAAACATGCTACTTTATCGAGGTGACTAAGTTTGTAAAGTACTTATGTCAATAGGGTGGTTGTGTATTTAGGGTAGCTAGGTCAGTACGATAGGTAGCTAGTACAATGGTTAAATTGATAGGGTAGCTAGCTTAGTAGGGTAGGTAGTTAGTATAGTAATTAGGTCAATAGGATAACTAGTTATTAGGGTAGCTATGTTAGTAGGGGATAATAAATAGGGTAGGAAGGTGAGTAGGGTAGTTATGTGTGACATCAAGTCCAGGGGGATAATGACCAAGAACTAAAAATAAAAATATAATGGTCAACAATAAAAAGAAATGGACGGTGATGAACCCCATTTGGTGTCGAATGAAAAATTGCAACCCATTAAATGGACAAAATGACCAACTGGCGCATTGGTGCCGATTGGTTCACTTTGGCTACCAGAGTGGGTTGTTAAGCTAGTATCTAATGTTTTGTGTAGCTCAATATGTTGCGAAGGAATTTAGCGAACTATTTGGGCACAACGGATATGCAAGTTGGCTTTCACTTCCGCCTCTCAGCAAGGCGAAAGCATGACCGTTTAAGCTCATTTTCACAACTGAACGAATGAATTCAAGCGCATTTGCGCAGTCCTTTTAGGCCACTGAACATTATGAATTTCCAAGTAGTAAATACAGAACATGCCACAATGTGACAACAAAAGTTTTCCTCCAATTTTTAGAATGTACCCAATTCAAAAAAAATTATATTTTTATATATTTTTGTTAACCTTGACACTAAATGTGGTAATACTTTTACCATTCCCGCATCTTCTTGGTGATTTAAAAAAAAAATGTTTTGTCCATTTCAGTAATACAAAACAATAAGAATTTTTTCAAATTTTGGCGCTTTCAAAAACTTGGCCATGTAGAGCTAGAATAACCAAAATGACAATCTCCACTAGGAAGCAACAAAACTTTTAGAACTTCCAACATTGTGTGCACCTAATTTTGAAACAAATTAACATTCATTAAATATAATTTAATTACTATTGGAATGGTAAAGGTTCTAGAGAACATTATTTTCATGTGAGGATGAGGTGTGGTGCACAAGTTTATGGAATGCTCTCTTCAGATAAAAGAATGAGGTTCTAAGCTAATGAAGACCATTACACTATTTATCTATTCATCTTTTTCAATAATTAATTTTTTTCAATATCAATTTGTGTGGAAGGTAATAATATTTTAAAGGGTTAAACAATGGATGAAAATGGAGCTATTAAAAAAAAAATTGAAAACTTAAATCCCATTTGGAACAAGAGATCTAAGTAATCATATGTTCATCAACTTTAGTTTTACATACTACATAATGCATTGGTGCCCAACCACACGATGCCATCCATAGAGGATGATCATGTCATGAAAACATCCTATGCATGATGATGAGTAACAGACAACTCATTGCGTAATGGCTCTCCCCAATGTTATATGACCATGATCAATATTTTATTCCAAACACCAACTCATTATGAAGGAATTTTTAGGAACATTTTATTTTTTGAAATTGAATATTCAAAATTAATTAATTGTTTGGGAGGCATGTGCCAAACTTGCCAAGACACTACAGTATACGGAATGTTTGGAATCTAAAATTTTCAAAACCAAAATGTTTGAATTTTGATGTGTGAATATTGAAAGTTGAATACTGAAATTTGTATGTGAAATGTTTGAAATTTCAAAGTTTGAAAATTAAAATGTTTGAATTGGGATGTGTGAATACTTAAAGTTGAAAATTGAAATCTCTATGTGAAGCGTCTAGAATTTGAAATTTTCAAAAATTGAAATGTCTAAATTTGGATGTGTGAATATTGAAACTTGAAAATTGAAAATTGAGCATTTTGCAAGGATATGTACAAGAAGGATTCTTTGTAAATATTGTTGTAAGAACTCTTTACAAGGATCATTGCAAGAAGGATTCTTTGAAAACTTGTTACAAGGATTCCCATCACTATGGATGCAAGCAAAAAATCAATCCCAGCATCATGTAGGGAAAAAAAATTCTAGTCTTGTATGGTATAAGAACACGCACACAAACACAAACACAAAGGGAGAGATAGAGAAAGACAAAGTAGTGGATCAACACATACATGTGAGGATTGTTGGTGATGGAGAAGGTTGTTTTGGAGACTGGGATCACATAAAAACAACAGTAGTTGGCCATAAGATCACCCTTGCTCCTATGTCTCTAGTGTGCTTATATAGGTACATAGCAACGCGATGAGGCAAGTGGTTGTGACAACTACAATGATCATGATGCACACACACGCATTCCATAGTTGGTGGAGATCTATGAACCGTGGAATATAGACTCCTCGATGCTCTATTCATTAGTAACCTTGATTACACCTATAGCAACAAGTCATAGTTGTTGTAACAGTTGAACCAAGAAGTTTGGTTATGAGGAAGAAAATAGTTGGTTCCAACTGTTTTGGACATTTGTAAAGCTTTTCTTGAGAACATGGGAAAATTTGTGTTGCTTGTCCATTACTCCCATAATTGACTTTGCACATTTCAATATTATGTTATTTGAATTGCACTCCAACGACATTGATAATACATTCCTCCAATTATTTGAAAGAATGTTTGGTCATAGGCACATTACGTTAGGCTTCCAAGCAAAACACAAGTAATTAAAAACAATTAAAAAGGTTGGTGCTATAATATGGATTACCTTGTGTAGCTTGGATTGAATCTTCACAAAATAAGATCAAACTTTTTATGCCATATTGCAAAAACCATGGATGTTACAAGATCAACACTTCACTTGTATTGAATCCTTAAGTGAATGGGGCTCTTGAAACGCAATAGCCCAACTCACTCAAACCAATGATGTCAAGGTTTGTGACTCCAAAAAATATCAAAACACTATTGCCTTGAGCATTAGGAGGAAAACCCCATTTTTCAACTATGTTTTCAATTACTTCTCAATTGTCATTTATAGTTGAAAACATCACTTTCAACTGCAAAATGTCTTTTGCAATTCAAAAATGGCATTGTGAACTAAT
>Ga0209208_10013272_pt1 | contig 10311 bp, 5 predicted proteins | sample S1TSphfallax_3_FD_187694 | JGI IMG/M metagenome (GOLD analysis project Ga0209208, IMG submission 187694) | Host-associated microbial communities from peat moss isolated from Minnesota, USA - S1T2_Fd - Sphagnum fallax MG (SPAdes) (version 2) | ecosystem: Host-associated > Plants > Peat moss >... | reverse complement strand
AACTCAGTAACTTGGTCATGACATTGCCTAGCACTCAAGAGATACAAAACACAAAAACACAGAGAAATTGGCATAGGAACTTTGCAGTCAGCCCCATAGATGTGTGAACATTGTTCAAGGAAATTTCCTGGACAACTAAGCATGCTAGTATGCAAGCTAATGATATGGCTGATCTGGAAGAAACAGGGTCCTAACCCATTTCCTATGTTGAATTAAGTGGACATTATTCCACCCCTATGGAATAAACAGAAAAAGGGAGCTACCCAAGTGATGAAAAGTTAAGAACAAATGGGTTAGGCAGACAGAAGTTGTCCTGGAAATTGTTGTTGTCAGAATGTCCCAGACAGCCTGGAAAACCTTTCCTACAGCTGCTCTAGGTACAGAACTTTCCTGTCTCAAACCACATCACTCAAGAGCTGCAGTGCTGGAAGGGCAACTTTTCCCATTGGTGTGATTACACATGGCAGTGACCTAGAGAAAATAGGAAAACTTCACAGAAACTAACTTGTTCTTGAGAAGGCATGCAGTACATACAAATACAGGTGCCTGATTGGGTCCAATGTGGTGATACAGCTCCTCCATGAAGCTCTGGCAGAATCTCACAATCTGCCACAACAACCCAATTGCTCCTCATTTTGCTGATCATTTCAACATGTAGTGCACATTTGGAAAAAAATCAGTCAAATGTGTAAGTTCACCTAATAGTAGGCTGAAATTCAAAGCCCCTGAACAGAACATATTTCCATTTCATTATGTTTGCCTAAATCCTTTGAGAATTCACAGATCACACTAAGACTTTACATGAGCAAATTTGAACCCCATGAAGGCCATATGCAAAGGAATGTTTACTCTACTCTGTCATATTTGTGCAGGGAAGGAGCTGCATGACAAAAGGTAAGATTAGAGTACTGACCTTGTTCTCACTCTTCCCCTTTGGATCAAAATCGCTACCTCCCTTAGCACCTCCTAAATTGAGGGATGAAAGAGAATTCTTCAAGGTCCGCAATTGAGAACCTTTAGTGTCAAAATGATTCTCAATACCCCAAACATCCAGTTATTATTTCTTCTCAATCAGATGTTGAAGTACAGTAACACCACCATACAGAAATTGATTTTAGATCACATACAGACTACAAGACCTGATCTGTGCACTGAAAAAAATACACCTAAAAAAGGCAGATAAAGGAGTGAATCGAAACCTGCTCAAAAGCAAGAAATATCATTATGCTGAGATTCACAGAAGGATGGAAGTGAAGACCACCCTCGTAAGGACCAAGAGCTTGGTCAAACTGAACTTGAAAGCCCCTGTTGACATGGGCTTCTCCCTCGTCATCCACCCAAGGTACTCTGATATGATCACTCTTTCTGGCTCCACCAGGCACTCTAAGACATGTACAAATCTGCCATTGACAATTACATCAGAAGATGTTATATCTGCCACCCATCTTTCTTCCTTCCTTCTTTACTCTATATGTGTAATGATCACAGCTCAAATATTGGCTGTAGACTCCAGTGCCACAGAAATGTTTTTTGGAGACAAAGAAAAAAGGAGACTTTTATCTGATCTGAAAAACCTACTCTTGGGTGTTTTTTGGCATCTTCTTTTGTGGTTGCTTTGTAGTGTAAAACCTATCTTTGTGGGTATTCCACACTTTTGTATCAAGAATCAAGATTCCCTGGACAGGAAATCCAGAGTCTCATGTTCATTGGACCCCAAAAGTTGTGTTTTGAAAATGAATCAAATCATGTAAAAGGGACTCTCTTGAATGCAAAGCACAGCAGAGGGGGTCATACTGGGGCATTTTGGACAGGACAGGTTTGAGAGAGTGCACAACTTCTTGAACAGCTTGGATAAACTCCGATTCATGGGGATCTCACTGCAGTATAGCTGTGCTCCAAATAGTCCAGCATCCCACAAATTGAAAAAAGACGGTTCAGGATTGCAGCAAACATTCCATACATCAGCTGACATGTCATATGTATCCAATAGTTGAGTCCTCCCATTATGGATCATTCTATGAAAATCAGCTCAAAGTCATTCCTATGTTATATGCAACCACAAATGCAGACTGCTGGGGTGCAGTGCCTAGCTCATATGTTTCTTCCTTACATAGGGTGTTGAGAAGTGAGAAACGACTGACATGTAGGTACAGCATGTGGTAAATATCCCTCGCTACTCCATTTTCTGCTGAGATCTGTCACATGAAAGTGCCAGGGAAGAAAAGAAATCAACACTATGCAGCTTGTCTTTTTCTCCACAGATGAAAACCTACTACAGATGACGTGCTGTGAAAATCTCTAGATAGCTCCAGCAAACTATGCATCAACTTTCAAGGTCATCTCCTGTAAATCCCACCTAATCCAGAGGAAGAAGTACACTTGCTGTCCAGGATAGTATCTTTAGCAGCAAGGCACATCTAGCAGAGCTTGCTCTTTGCACCTCAGATAGAGGAGATTCTTGAGATCCAAGAAACAATTTTGTTGTAGACAAAAAGACATGAGACATGAGTTCATCTCCAGCACAATTTTGTGAGAAAAGTCTCATGAACTGCAAACAAGCTGGAGAAGGGAATGCATAAAAAGACTAGAAAGTACCATACCATGCTCATTGCTCATTGGGTACTGCACAACTTGCCTCCCTGAAAAGGCACATGGTGAAGAATGCAACACACCATCGATAAACCTCAGCATAATATTTGAGAAGTTAAAGAGATGAAAATTAGGGCAAGCTCATGCACATTCCACTAAAATTTGTCCCACAGTGCAAACAAAACCTGAAGAAAACAAAGGACCCACTGCTTGGACCAGACTATTCAAATCTGCTCAAAACCTTTAAGTGACTCAACACAACCATGCTAGAGAGAGATGAGCAGCTCATCAATGGGTGATGTTAAAAGCATTCAGAAGGCCGTCTACAGTAATCATTGATCCCAATCCACTAGCTAGTGACCAAAAATGCATGATCCTAAGGTGTTTGAAAGCACTTAGTTGCATAGAGAAAACCAAATGCAGATCTTCATGTCTCTCACTTCAGACGGTTTTGCAACTTTTTGGTTCTGATTCTTTGCAAAGAAGAGGATCCACGGCCAAGACTGGCTATTCTTGAAGGCACAATCATTTTGTATCAGCACTGAGTTTGTTTGCCACAATTGATGTCAACAATTGATGTCAGAGTGGTGGCATTCCTATGGCATTCTGATGTCCCTGTTTGTCTCTGGACTAATTGAAGTTCATGAATCTTGAGAAGAAAAGTGTTCACAACATTCATGCACATGACAACCCATCGCTCCATTTTTGCTCAAAGGAGCAACGCAACCTAAACCGCCATGAGCGTTGCGTCAAAAGTTGCTGGCGAACCTTACTTACTGTGATGACAGTGGTCGGGACGTCCCAAAACGCACACATCAAATCCAAGCTTGCAGAGAGTGAGCGTTATCTTCGGTTGAGTGTGCACTATGGGGTATAAAGCTTTGCACAGTTTCCCAAAAAAGTACTACAAATCTCCCATTCCCAAAATCCTTTTAGAAACAAGACTTAGTCGTCGTAGCTCCAATCTCTTGCTCACAAAAGCATACTGTTCTGATGCCCTGACGCAATTCAGTTCTAAAACTGCCTGCCACCCACTCTTCCTATAGCGGCATGTCCCAAATGATATCCGCTAATGGGTAACTGCCTCTCGATCCCCACCCCTTCCGCCCAGCAGACACAGCAAACCTCTTCCCTGCTCTTGCGCCGGCTTTCTCTTCCACTACTACTACTCGAATTACAGTCCAATCACGACCCATGTTTGGCATGTTTCTCGTCCCCTACTACTACAAAAAGACACCCATTCCGCCATCCGCCGAGAAGGAGCGGAAAACAAGACCAGAGTAGGACTTGGTACTACTACTGCCATCTTCCCTTGCCATTTCTTCACTGTGATGAGTTCTCTTGTTGCCTCTGCTCGGACACTTGGGCTTCCCCCACATCCCATGTTTTCTTCTCTTGGCTCTCCACAGGAACATAGTTACAAGGCACCGCCATCCTCGTCGTCGTCCTCCTCCTCCGCCTCCTGCTGGCGTTCTCTCTTTCTCTCGGGCGTGCTCTTCGCCATCGCCGTTGCTCTGCTGCTCAACGGGCCCGTATTCTAGCACGGGTAGGTTACCAGCGGGGACCGGGTTCGACTTGGTAGCGGGGACCCGTTTCCACTCGTGTGGTGGGTCCCGGTTCCAGTTGGGGGGGATCCCAGTTTTGTAACGCCAGGGCTATCTGTCCACCTGGCCGCCTAAGAATGCGGCCATTGACTACGTGGACAAACAACTGGATCTGATTTCTTGGACCCTATTCCCACTCACCTGTTGCACTACCAAATTACCCAACTATTTTTGTTTTTATAATTGGCCTCTGGCCTCAATCCTATAACAATGGCTGTAGGGATGGATGAAAAGTGGGCTACAATAGCATTTGAACAACTAGGTCTTCCAATTTTAGGGGTTTTAGTGAATTTTTTCTTTAATTTAGGTATTTGGACAGATTTAGATTGGAGGCGTGCGACCGACCGATTATTTCCAATCCCCCAGAATGGGTCCCACCGGTCCTAGAGTAGGGGAGGGGGGCGGCTCTGGTTCCCTAGAAAGTGGCGAGACCTGTTTCCGACCAACCACCTAGCGTCTCCCACTCTCCTCTAAAGTTGTGAATTTGTTTTAATTCACCCATCATCGAACACTGAACTCCCTTAGACCAAACACCTTACATCTTCCACGTGCCTTTATCGAATTGAGCAATTTTTGTGATATTTGAAAGCTCTAGGTGAAGGGCCACAAATATTCTTTGATCTTCAGAAGCAAAGGAACAATGTGTGAGGATTCGAGCTCCTTTGAGTTCATAATTGTTTGCTCACCAGCCTATGTACATAGAGCGTGGTTCTCTAAAGGAAACCTAATGTGCATGCAATTAGAAAACTTGCGTTATTTGACTGCAACTTGACATGTGTGAAATTAGAAAACTGGGGTTATTTATTAGAACTCGATGTGATGGAATTAAAAAACCGATGGAAAAAGTGGGAGCACACATTGTCACAATTTAATTCCTTGATTGCAACCTTGAAATGACAAGAGCATGCCACCATTTTTCTTACCACTTTTAGTCAAGATGGTGAGAAATTCAATGTGGATGAACATAAATTTTTTTTTCCTCATTTTATTCATTCCATTTTGTTTGTTGTATCTTTATCTTTTGTTTCTCCTCTCTCTCTTGTGCTCCATGTATGTATCTTCATTTATTCTGAAGGTCTAGATTCAAAAAGCTCAAGAATTGGTGGTGCTTATGTTACTGCAGGTCATTCTCTTCAATCACTATTCTTTCAAATCATTGATCCTTAGTACACATCCATCCTATCAGATCAAACTTCTTTTTAATTATATTTTGCGACTTTCAATTCTCACCTGACATTTCCAACCTACTATTATTGTGAAATCTCCAACTCTAGATCCTAATTTTAATTCCTTTCATGTTGTTTTTGGCACATTGTAACATATGATAATAGTAGCAATATCACGAATGGTGTGAAAGAAGAAAGCCTGTCTGACGTCGATGATCTTGTAATGCAAGGGCCTGAGTGAACCACCACCCACCAGTGCACCAGTTGAGGATGTGGCCGTTTTTGGATGAACTGCCTCTACGGATTTTATTTTATTTTTCCTCTCCCCCTGCCCCCCAATTTCAAACCTACCTACCCCTGAACACTTACCTACCGCCTCATTTCTCTCCTTCTTATTTCTTTTTCTTCTTCTTTTTCCTTCTTTTTTTTCTTCTTCCTTTCCAGCAAGGTTGCTGCCCTAAGCTTCTGGACATGGAGGTTTTCTTTCTCTATCTCGGGTTTTTTCTCTCCCACTAAGCTTCTGGACAAGGAGATTTCTTCTTTTCTCTGTCCGGTTTTTTCTCTCCCGCTAAGCTTCTGCACAGGGAGGTTTTCTTTCTCCATCCATGTTCAGTTCTCTTGTGTGTGTGTGTATGCGTGCGTTGAGGTTTCAAGGAGGTGTTTCTCTGAGACATCACTCTGCTGTGCCCAGCACGAGGTCTGGACGGGGAGGTTTTTTTTTCTCTGTCCAGTTTTTTCTGTCCCGCTCTGTCCAAATGTTTTTTCGTTTCCATGTCCAGGGAGGTTTTTTTTGTCATTTTTCTGTTCCCAAGAAGTGTGTGTTTAATACCTACATGTGATCATTAAATCTAAACATGCATGCGGGCAATTGAAATCTTTAATTCTAACGATTGAAGTTCAATCAAAATCAAATTTATTCAATCCCATTTATTTCTAGTCAATTACTTTTATTTTGATTCAGTCCAATTATAAGTAGATTTCAATTAAACTATATTTAATCTACTCCACTATGGATACTTAATCCAATTATAATTCTCATTACAATTAAATAATATTCAACTTGATTTCAATTCGCCCTTCTTACCCAATTATATCCATTTCAAATATAATTCAGATTACTTTTAATTCAATTCTAAGAATGTTTCATTCAAATCCAATTTATAATGCGAGTATTGTCATTTGTGAGGCCCCTCATTTGCAACTATTATCATTTTGAAGATTTATTTAGTTTTTTGTAACGACATGTAAGTATTGCATTTTGAAAGATATAATTGGCTTAAGCCATAGGTAACTTGTTAGGAATCCCACATATAGGTATTACAGTCCAAAAGGGTTTGTGCTTTCAAATGAGCCATGTTATTTACATTTAAACCAAATGCACGTATTGTGTTTTGTAAAACATAATTGGTTTAGCACATTATGTGGCCAGAGGTCATTTTCATATTCAGGTATTGCAATGCAAGAAAGGCTCTACCTTTTAATGAACTCTTTATACCCTAGTCATATGTTAGTATTACATTTTGGGAGACATAATTGGTTTAGGTTACATTATGTGGCCAAGGATCATTTTAAAAATATCCCATAAGTAGGTATTATCATACAAGAAAGGCTTTGGCTTTAAGTGAGCCCTGTTCTTTGCACCCTAGCAAAATGTAAGTATTGTGTTTTGGGAGTTATAATTAGGTTAGGTTGCATTATGTGACCAAAGGTGAATGGGATCAATGTTGCCTTTATCCACACTATATATTGCACAAGGTGTTCATTGAAATAATTATCATTAATGAATTCAAAAAATTAAATATATTTATATTCGTATTTGGGGTGAAATTTCAAATGTTTAATTATTATATTTGATCCTTCATTTGGATTAAAAAGATTCTAAAAGTATATAACTAACTTATTAATTATTAATTATTAAATAATACTTCATAATGTAATTATAAATGATAAAATTCAGTTAAATAATCAAATAAATAACTTAAATATTAAATAAGTTATTTTAAGTTATGAATTAACTATGTTTAAATAATAATAAAAATAAATTAATAATTATTTAAAAACCAATAAGTAACTAAGTAATGAATTGGTTATAAATTATTGATGAATAATTCATAAATAAATAAATAAAATGACTGCAATATTATTACATTAATAATTATTAATTAAATAATAATTATCTAACTAATTAACTATAAATAATTGATCAATAGTTCATATAGAAACAAATAAAATAACTAATATATTGAATACTTATGAAATATTAATTATAAATATTAATATGAGTTATTTGTTATTAATTAAGTAAAATAAATGTAACTGATTAATCATCAATTAATTAATGAGTGGGTAATAATTTACATTAGGTAGGTATGTAGTTATTAACCTTCTTAGTAACATTTTTCAGCATTTCATGAACCAACCAGATTGAGCCCCCCACCCACTAGATCAACAAGTTTGTTTGGCTTTTTCCCAAAAAATGATGCAAAATGGAGGCCAAAGTGAACCAGCACCCACCAACTCACCATGGAGCCAGGAGGATGAATTGCGTATGGACAGGAAACGATTTTTTGGTTATATTCCCACCCATTAGTTATGTACTGATCATCACGGGCATCTACATACCTAGTAAACGCCACGTGCCTTTCCCACTTACTTACCTACATAATAACCACTTACATTCCCTACCTACTCATCCATGGTATACTTACTCACCAACTTTCATAGGTAACTACCTATGTAGGGGAAAGGGGAAGTAGGAGGGTTTTACAAGATAGGTCACCCAGGCAGAACCTTGGTCACTCAGTTGTGGTTCAGAAGGGTTTTTATTAAAGAAAAACTCTGTGCAATTGATCAATTGGAAAGTTCATCTTAATGCTGCGAAGATTTTGAATTGAAAGATTTGAAATGGGGTTTATATAGCATAATTTTCATGGATCCCCTAAGAACCCTATACAATCCAAGGACAGCAGACAATTTTCCATAAGGAAAAGAACAAAAGCTAAAGCAAAGATTTAGGCAAGGGGTGGCATTTTGTGAGAGTCATGTTGTGGTCGGGATTGAGACACAGGCTCTGCCCTTGTCATACTCACCTCACATGATGTAACTCCCTCAGGAAAATACCTCCCCCTATACCTAGTTAGGCTGTCTTTTCGGAAGTGTGCTTTGTTGCATTGGTATCTTGAGAGATCATCCTTCTACAGAATATTTCAATTCTTTGGGTGGTATCAGAAAGAAACAACATTAAATTTTAGCTCCCTTCTGTAACAGTTGGCCGGCCCCTTACAACAAAAGGGAGATATATATATATACTACTGGTGTTTCTGTTTAACATGTATTGTTAAAAAAACTCTCAATATCAAAACAAGGGGTCTGTCACACTATGGCCTTGCCATTTACATTAAAGCGGATCTTAAGGTAAAAGAAGAATTATGGAAACTCAAATATTTCAGCATGCAAAAATATAATCTTCAAAAAATCCTCTAAAAGAAACCAAAATGCTTCAAGATATTATAATTCTATAAAGTTTCAACACAAGCCAAATATCATCTTTCAAAAATTCTCATATAAAAATAGTCCTATTATTACCTAGGGGCCAAAATCCCTTAAGCTACTATACTCTATAATGAACCTAAACACAATAACATCCTTGCCTTGGTAGGCAAAGGCCAACAAACAACTTAATCAGCCACTTTTAGATTTTATTTATTTCTTGGCCACAAATGGACAAATCCATTGCAAAAAGAAACCAAACACAAGCAGCCCGGATGAACAACCAACCCCAGGACAGAGGACCCAACACATTACCAAGGAAACTACCACAGATTAGTGGTTAATAACATCATCCCATCTTGCAAGGCATCCTTGGCACAGATAGACTGGTGAGGAGCCTAGACCTTATCAAACTTCTCAAGAAGCCTACCTTCTTCTTCTGGGTGCTTCTGCTGCCACTTCATTCTACCATAGTGAAGTGAACTTTCTCACATTACAATGCCAAGTTTGACATCATGCCATTTGACCTGGTTCAAGAAAGATCAGCTCATGATTCTCTCAATCCATCTAGAGCGGAGAGCTATGCCCCGGAACAAATACCATACTAAGCTGAACCTCCTAAAAAGCCTTTGGACATATTTTTATTAAATGGACACTGTTCAAGTCCTAGAGCCTTTTTGATTGCAGCCCACAATTGATGGTCACTTAAGCCTCAAAAGAAAGGTGAAAGTGAGCTCCCAAGCATTGCCAAAACGTGTGTGTAGAGACCACTGATTCGCAGGAGAGGCAATCTACTATGACAGCTTGATTCGTCTTTGTCCTCCACCTATTGACAACAAGCGCTTGGTGCCAAAGTGACCATGTAAGCTCAACGTCTTTCTTATCTCACCACTTCAACCAGACGTCATTCCATCTCATCTGGAAATTCTGCAGTAGCACTGGACTCCATAGCTCAGTTACGTTCCTTTTTAAAGTATTTCTCTCAATTTAACTAATTTTCGGCCCAGTTAAGCACTCTATTAAGTAGGTAGAAAGTACTTCAAGGGATATTGCTTGGGAAGATAATTACACACTTTTGTTGGCCACATCTTCCAACAAATAACTATAATATAAATGACATTGATTAATTTATCACAATTAATATTGGGAGTAAATGCATATTATCGTTGGTATCATACTAAGTACAATAGGGGATTTTTAATCAGGGTCAAGTTAAACTAGGGTTTATTCCATGCGTGGATAGATTCACGCTCCAGTCCTCCATCTATTCCGGCACGTGTGCGCTTAAGCTAGTTCGAGAAATTGCGGAGCGTGAAACGGGGGTCGCACGCGACGGCTTCCGGGACGGCAGCCGCGTCCTCCGACGGCGGCACCACCTCCGCCGTGAGGTGCTTCGGCAGTTGCGGGATGCCGGTGAGCGTGAATGTGTAGAAGAATTTGAAGGGAGAGATGTTGTGCAGCCG
>Ga0209208_10013271_pt1 | contig 10311 bp, 8 predicted proteins | sample S1TSphfallax_3_FD_187694 | JGI IMG/M metagenome (GOLD analysis project Ga0209208, IMG submission 187694) | Host-associated microbial communities from peat moss isolated from Minnesota, USA - S1T2_Fd - Sphagnum fallax MG (SPAdes) (version 2) | ecosystem: Host-associated > Plants > Peat moss >... | reverse complement strand
TCTGGTGAAAATTTTATTGCAACCTGGCACCCTAAACCCCCTATACAGGAGCTTAATTGGAGTTTTAAAAACTTGTGTTAGGGTTGTTGCCTCTCCCCCCAAGGGAGGGCAACATTTTGCCCGAGTAAACCCTAAACCCAAAAAACAAACACTGGTGACAACCGACCTAAATTTGATACTTCACATCCAGTGTCCATCAAGGATGCTGAGGTGACAACAGACATAAAATTGACATTTCAAAAGAAAAGTATGGGTGGATTTCAATTAGGATGCCAAGGTGACAATGGACATAAATTTGACATTTCAAAAGAAAGTAATGGGTGGGTGTCGATTAGGATGTCGAGGTGACAATGGACATTAAAAATTTGACATTTCGTAAAGAAAGTATAGGTGGGTGTCGATTAGGATGCTGAGGTGACAATAGACATAAAATTGACATTTCGAAACAAAGTGTAATGGGTCTATGAAGATCTCAAATATGAACAAACATCCCCAGCAGAGAGAAAAAGACACCAAAGCTTTCGGGCATAGTTATGACATTCTTGGTGCGGGAATGTTATGGAAGCCCAAAAAAGCACGAATTTTAATGAATTTTATAGATCAACTGGTGAACATTCAATAAACATTCGTGTCGAAGAATGTTTTGACAAGGTGCTTTACCACGTAAATTCGCGAATTTTAAAGTGCAAAATGAAGAATGTCATTACTATGCTTTCGGGTCTGAAGATCTCATTTAAGATCTCAAATACAGACAAATGCGCGGAGACAAAAAAAAAACACCAAATTAAACTTCAGGTCTCAAAATCTCATTTCAGATCTCAAATATGAACAAACATGCCCAGCAGGGAGAAAAAGACACAAAAGTTTCAGGTCTCAAGATTCTGTTTGAGATCTCAAACACGAACAAATGCAGAGGGAAAAAAGTCACCAAATTAAGCTTCAGGTCTCAAGATCCTGTTTGAGATCTCAAACACGAACAAATGCAGAGAGAAAAAAGACACCAAATTAAGCTTCAGGCCTCAAGACCTCATTTAAGATCTCACATATGAACATCCGCCAAGAGAAAAAAGACACCAACTTAAGCTTCAGGTCTCAAGGTCTCATTTGAGATCTCAAATATGAACATCCGCCAAAGAGAGAAAGACACCAACTTAAGCTTCAGGTCTCAAGGTCTCATTTGAGATCTCAAATACGAACAACCTTCAGGTCTCAAGATCTCATTTTTTGAGATCTCAAATACGAACAAAACCAGAGAGAAAAAGACACCAAAGCTTCAGGTCTCAAGATCTCATTTAAGATCTCAAATACGAACATGTGCAACGAGAAAAAGACACCAAAGATTCAGGTCTTAAGATCTCGTTTGAGATCTCAAATACGGACGGACCGATGGATGAACTAAGAAGTGGCCTGCCTCACAATCAAACCCTCCTCCTCCAACTGCTCAATCAATTTCCTCTAGAACGATGCAAAGTTGTGCAGTTGAGAGATTGTTCATGAGATTGTTCCAAAAACTGGTAGAACTTGGGCATATTGTAAGAAGCTGGAGATGCAGAAGAAGATGGGTGCTCTTGTGAGTAAATAGAACTGGAATTATGATGACAATATCTCACATTGATCTCTGCTTGCTCATCATGTTCATACTGCGAGTTGCTGCTCCAGCTGCTTCTTATATGGTGTTCCTGCTCATGACTAGACATGTGGAGGTGTTCAGACGAGGAGAAGGAGTTCATATTACCCGCCTGCTGTTGTTGCAATTTGGCCGCTGCAGCAAGCTTTGCGCGTTTCTGAATGGCGACGTGGCGCTCATCTTGGGTGAGATTCTCGTCCAGGGGCGGGAGCAGCTTCGCAGTCTCTGGGAAGTTGAAAGGGATTTTCTTGCCCGTGTAGAAAATCCCCACATCGAATGCTGTGGCGGCTTCAGCAGCTGTTCTATAGGTGCCCAGCCAGATCTTCCGCTTTCTCGGCAGTGCAGGCCGGATCTCGGAAATGAATCTATCCAGCTCCGGACGGTATCTGATTCCCTTGTATGATCCGGTGTCGTATTCGCTGTGCTGCTCTTTGCTGCAGCTGCTCATGATCGGCTGATCAAGACCGGCATGACCCGTGACTGGATTAAGAACTCTATACTTAGATTCTGCATTCATAAACATCGGTGATCCGAACCTAGTACTGGACTGCTGCAATCCGTTGACTCCTCCGATCAGGCCATCCTTATAGTTGCCCAGATCCACTTTGTAACTCATTATTTTTTTGTTAGCTGCAGATTGCAAGAATGTTGCACTGCTGCTCATCCACTCTTGCTGTTGCTTCACCGCTCAATCAATCACAAGGCAGAATTTATAGAAATGGTCAGCTCCAATGAATATTCATGAATCAACTCCTGTAGAATATCACACTTGAAATATTAAGGCTTAAGCGGGCACTTTGAAAGAAGCTCATTTTCAAATCTCTCTCGAGACTCTGATATATTCACTCTCTAGAAACAATTTCACCAGTCCAGAATCTAAACCCACCCACCCACTTTCCCACTCCAATATCTGTTCATCAATATTTCACAACTCTCAGAAACCGAGACCTCGAGGCACCTCTCTCTGCCGTATATATTGCAGGCTTCAGGACTCTGCAATGGACTGCATTGTACAACTGAATAACTCGCTCTAACGTGATTATCAAGTCACCAAGTGCAGCAGCAATCCAAAGATTTCAAACACCCAGAATCAAAATCCCTCAAGACATGTACAGAGATCACACAAGCTGCACAGCTAGCTGCCACCTCTGCAATATTACAAACTGATACTACGTTCAAGCTAGCTGCATTGATACTACTACAAAATGAAAGCTAGAACAGCCGACTGAATGCAGATCTAGTACAGCAGCTTACAGGTAGCATTAAGCTTGTGCTTCCAACTCAAAGACATCTATTGTAATATACACTAATACTCCCTGCACATCGATCTCATGTTCCAAGTGATTCAAACTAGAGTGGAAATTATTACTAAAACTTGGATTATATGAGAGCACTTATATTAGGCTCTTGTAGCACTCTCCTGGTTTTTATAGATTGCGCCAAAGACTCCTCCTCACTTACGTACTTGTTCAGTGATAGTGCTAGTCCTCATTACCAACATTTTCATGTCAGAGTTGGTGAAGGCAGACCCTAGTAATAGCTAGTGTGTCTGCATCGATCAGACTTCACTTCTAGGGTTTTCTCTAGAGTTTTTTTCTACACTGGAAGTTGCATTGATATTCCAGCTCACTTGTAGAGTACAATTCAGCCCATCTGTTGTTGGGAAGATGCAGCTTGCAATCACCCATCGACCATTGCTTTCTAATAAGTGTCAGTTTTGAAAAGAAAAAAATTGGTACTAGGGAAGACCAGCCCATCACTGAGCACTAGCCTATCACTGAACACTTTGGCAGATCTTTCTCAATTCTTCTCCATTTTGAGTGATTTAAAATGTTGCAGGAGCGCCTTCTCAAGCTCTACAAATCATCTTTGAACTGCAAAGCCAAAAAAAGTAGCCAAAACAGAGCAGTAAAGAAAATACAGTTTTTCGATTTGCAAAACGCGATTTTTTTTTCCCCATTTTTTCTTCATTTTGACCCCTCCTACTTTATTTATCAGTGCATAACTTTCTCATTTTTATTGGGTTCAAATTGAGCGATTTAAACTGCTCTGACATCACCATCTTAAGCTCTACAAATCATCTTCTAACTCTAATTGCAATACCCTAATATTTAGGGGATTTTTTAAGGTTTCGGGAATAGGTTATGAGTTCTTTGATTGAGAGTTTTCTGTAAAAATGACCCTCTCTACTTCAGGGGGCCGTAACTTTCTCGTCTCCAGTCCATTTTTGCGGACTTTTAGTGCAATAGATGCATCAAGAGAAGTGCTCCATCTACTCTTTGGACACCATCAACAATGGGCCCTCCTGCAAAAACGGCGATCAAACCCTACCTTAAGTGTTCGGAAACCAGCCTGCCTACCCTACCTACTGACAGTTTTTTTCTTCAGCATTATTGCAGTGCATTGCGAAGTTGGAAGCTGTTTGTAATTCACAGCTACCCACCCACCTACAAACTACTAAGGGGCCAGAAATGAGAGAAAAAATATATATATATCGCCAGAATTTCTATATTGGGTTTCCAGTATGTAGCCATGAGTGTAAAAAAAAGTTGTTTAAAAAAAATTGTACTTCAAATCTGTACCCTAAATAGCAAAATTTGGCTAAATCTTAATAAGGGTGATCACCATTTAGGCTATGTTAAAAAAAAATTCTAAAATAGACACTGCTTATTATGGCTGACTCCATGTCAGGTCCAATTTTTATGGGTACTAAATGTGAAAGACGGTAGAATTCTCTTTTCTGCCAGGCAGCTCTTTTATTAGGTAGCTAGTACTACAGGCTCTCTCTCTCTGTGTAAATAAACGTGTTTTAATTGAAAAAATCAGGAGACATTTCCAGGCATTTGTTCTGCTCCTGCGACAAGATTCAAAAATCTCCTTTTCTTTTGGGCTCACTCACGATCTGTAACTTGTGATCATAACAGCTTAATGGAAAGAGAGAGAGCATTAGTAGCTTAAGAATCAACAAGTTCACTTGCGTCCTATTGTATGAACTGACTCTCTCTGCAGTCCTTCTCTTTTGGTAATGAATGAATGAATGAACTCACTCCAGGAAATTTTCCCAAGTTATACTTGGAAGGCAATTTATGTACATAATAACCTTTTTAATTGGGTGTTGGGGAGAAGGAACTGCCTGGTGGATTTCAGTCCTTAAACTTTTTCAGGCTTGCTTGTACACTGAGCCCTTCTGTCTGTACTGAAGTACATAAGATGGAAGAGGGCCCACTGTAAGGTGCAGTACCCTTTGTTTCATTTACCGTCTAAATCCTCTGCTCTGAAGGCTGCACTTGTACATATTAACAGTGCCTCCTCCTCAAAAGTAGGAGTCACCTTACAATTAGATGACGCCCTCTTACACCAACATCAAATACTCAGAGAAAATTCATAAGTGTATCTGGAGAGTACTTGTACTCATGAATATTCCTCCTAGAAAACAGGAAGGATACCCCTAAGATCCCTTTCTCCAAGGGGAATATTACATGTGCTCTCTCTCCAGTAGTATATCTGGGCAGCCCCTGGACCAGGGTTCTTCTTTTATAAAACATTAAAATGTGCACAAGTGGCAACATGACTGCCCTTGAATATGCCTCACTGGCATCTTATGTAACTTGGCTAAAGGGTTCGTTCGCTTCTTGGTCATTTGTCGAGTCAGCTTTTGGCCAGCATGGATTTTTCAAGATAGCCCAAAGTGGCTATTCATTCTTTAAAGAAATAAGTTAAAGTCGCACCCACCCAAAAAAACCAGTGCAAAATGTGGCTCCTGGACTGAAAAGGAATGAGAAACAAAGACACAAGTGACATTGTTGTAAAACCAAACCTAAAAACTAAACACAAATTGTACACACTTTTTTTAGTATAAAACTCTTGTGCAAACATGCAAATAACTCAGTCTGTCGCTATTGAGTCATCAATTGGGTTTGTTGGAAATCAATTGCAAAATTTCAAAAAAATTGGAATAATAAAAGTAGGGAATAAGTAGGTTTGAAATTGATTGGTCAATATGGTGTTCAAACATACTTTTTCATTAGAGAATTTAATGAAATATACATGTATGAAGTTATAGCATAATAATCATTGTATATTCAAAGGCCTCACCAAAAAATTTTTACAAGTTCTCTTTGGTAGAATATACTTGACACATATTTGAATCAAATGTTACATTACAAAAGTAGGTTTTAAAAGTTACTTGCATTTAGAAAAGTCTATTTGAAACCTACTTTTAAAATGAATTTTTTAAAAATTAATGCATAATAATGAAAAAGTATCTTGTTATTTATCATTCAACTAAAAAGACTAAATGTATAACAATTTTGTGGTGGGTTTTAGTCCTACTTTTTGTTCACTTGACAAGTAAACTAGCAAGTACTTTTAATTATACACTTTACCGTGCTTTCACCCAAAAACAAGTGTTTCTATACCATTGTTGAGGTCAGTAACCCAGTCCTACGTGATTGTGGCAAAATTGTTTTCCACCACATCTTAAAACACTTGGAAATGTTCATGCATATAATTATTAGATGGATCTAAATAGATCATATAAAGATTTTCTTGGTAAATCTTTACAGTTGCCACAAAATCACAATTGAAAATGTCCTTCCTTTGTGCAAATTTGATTAAAACATTTATTGCCTCCAATAATGGCAATAAACAAAACAAGCCCAACATGTGAAGATCACAAAAGAGATCTAGATTAAACCTTGCTTGAACAACTGAAACATTATCCTTTGACATTTTCATAATTAATGTTTTGTATTTTACCATCACCCATTTCAAAGGCTTTAGCATGTTTATCCATCGAATTTTCACATTTCACAAAATTTTCAGCCCTCTTGTTTCCATGATCTTGGCAAGCTTAGTGAATTATAAATGTTACATAGGGGAGTTGATAGTAATAAAAATACATTGATTGCAACAAATCTTCTAACTTGGCCACCATGGGCACATTTGACAAAACTTAAATAACCTTGCAACCCCCTTACCTTGGTTGCAAGCCCAAGGCTGGGGTTGCAACACTCTCCCCCACTAAAAGAAGAGGTCAATGTCCTCATTGACACTTAGAAATTATTTTCTCAATGTAATTGCTTTCATTTGCTGACTTCTGCGACGGGACCTTGCGTCAAGCTAACTCAGGTGTCCCCTAGTTTCCAACATTTTTTTGGCAAGTCCAAGGAGGGTTTCATAAAAACCTTTAACCTTTGCTTCATCAAAAGACCTAAACTAGCCTAATTAACAAAGCCCTCATTTGGGAGGCAATTATTCCATCCTTCCCCTCATGAAGAATTCAAGCCAAGTCTAATCTTGACCTAAGCTATTTGACATGACTCCTTTCCCAACCTTGCGCCTTGATCACAACAATCAAGCCTAACTAAAGGTGTGCCTATCAAGGTACGAGAAACAATGTTCAGGCTTTGTAAAAACCTAAGTCCCAAGCTACGCGATTATAGTAGACGAACGGGGTCATGACTTCCCGCATTGGCCGCCACTACCAACCAACCCTTTGGGATGCACTTTGGGCATGCGCATGTCCCTACAAGCTCACCTTGCTTACCTCCTCTTTTGGGGCCAAGGTTTCTCTTAGTCCCAATGTGGGAGTCCGATTTTGATTTGGGCTTATGCAAGAGAATTCCATTTGTCCATGCCATTTGATAACCCCTTTTTGTAATATTCATTATGTTTGTGATGCAATCTCTTGGAAGTTTTAAACCTTTATTTCACTTGCAACTTGATGTGGTACATTTGTGTGACACCTTGCCCCACTAAAAGAAAGGTGATGTCCTCATCACATTCTATGTCTCTTTTGCTTCTTTGCCAGTCTATTGTGGAATTCTTCTATGGCTTCTTGGGCATGTTCCATATTGGATTCATTCACCCAAGATGCCTCTATTGGATGGTATCCTTTCCACTTAATTAAGTACTCCCACTCTCGCCCCTTTAGTTGCCTTGATTTGAATACGGCCTCCACTTCAAATTCTAGTTCATTATGAACCAAGTTTGGTGGGGGCTTTGAATTGTGCTTTCGATTAGGCCTTGAGGCATCACGGTTGACCGGCTTTAAAAGTGAAACATGAAATGTGAAATGGATTTTAAGATTTTTCGGTAGTTCAAATTTGTAAGTGTCGAGAAATTTTTTTTCCAACGCTTTGAATGGGCTTGCATATGGGCCCAAAAACTTGTGGTTCAAACCTTCTGGCAATTGGAAATTCTTGATGTTCAACCACACTTCATCTCCTTTTTCAAAATTTACCTTTCGTCAAAGTCTTTGTACCGTTTATGCGCCTTTTCAAGGTTGGCCTTAGCCATCTCCCACAAACGTTGCCTTTCTTCATCAAATTGTGTGACCATTGGCGCTTCCTCACTTGCATCACTTGGGGGTTGCCCAAGTGCGGCCCAAGTTGTGGGCACAATTGGTGATTTGCCTGTCACCATTTTGAAGGGGGTGGAACTAGTTGTTGAATGCTTCAAATTGTTGTAGCAAAACTCGGTCAACTCCAAATGGTCCACCCAATCTTGTTGATATGTTGCCACATAATTCCTTAGGAATTATTGGATAACCAAGTTCACCCTTTTGGTTTATCCATCCGTTTGGGGTCGGAATGCGGTGCTCATCTTGAGCTCCAACCCCATGTGCTTCCACAAGGCTCACCAAAACTTGTTCGTGAACTTTGGACCTTGATTCGACACAATGTCCTTTGGGAGGCCATGATGCTTGAACATGTGTGTGAAGAACAACCTTCCCATTTCTTGGGTCGTAGCACTTTCCTTGGTGGGAATGAAATGTGCCATCTTGCTAAATCGATCCACCACCACCATGATCGCGTCAAATCCCCTTGATGGTGGCAAACTCACCATGAAATCCATGGACACACTTTCCCACGACCCTTCAAGAATTGGTAGTGGTTGCAACAATCCTTGCTTGTTTTTTATTGAGTGTTCAATTTTGTTAGCAAGTCAAACAAGTCTTCACATATTCCTTTGCATCATCTTTCAAATTAAACTAATAGTAAGACTTCTTGAAGAATGTTATGGTGCATTTTGCAACACCATGGCCCGCAAGGGGCCCATCATGACATTCCTTCAAGAGCACATCCCTAAGCCCCCCTTTTGGAACATAGAGCCGATTTTGCTTATACCACATAATCCATTTCGCAAGTGGAAGTGTGACTTGATTCCCTTTTGAATATCTTCCTTCCTTTCCTTAGCGAACTCGTCACGACGGCTCCCAAGTCGAACTTCCTTTTGGAGTTTTGTTTCCCCCACATATAACACTTTAAGTTGGTGTTTTCGACTTAACGCATCAGGCACCACATTTTCCTTCCTGGGCTTATGTCGAATGTCCACATTGAACAAAGCCAATGTGCTTGCCATCTCATTTGTTTTGATGACAACTTTAGTTGAGTGGCAAAGTATTTCAAGATGACATTATCAGTCCACACCACCACATCTTTGGAGCCTATGTAATGGCCCCAAGTCTTAAGACAATGTATGACGGCCCACATTTCCTTTTCATTTGTCGGCCACCTTCGCTCTGTCTCACTCAACTTTTTATTTTCGAGTGCCACCGGCCTTCCATCTTGCACAAGGACTCCTCTAATCGCAAAGTCGAAAGCATCGAAGTGGATCTCAAAATCCTTGTCAAAGTCGAGTAACTTCAACACCAACACTTTCACCAAAATGCCTTTCAAGGTTTCAAAGGCCTCATTGCATGCTTCATTCCATTCATAAGTTCTAGATGACTTCTTCAAAAGGTTTGTCAAAGGTGTGGTTATCTTTGTAAAGTTTTTGATGAACTTGCAATAATAAAAGGCCAATCCTAAAAAGGATCTTAAGGCCGGAACTGTCCTAGATGATTCCCAATCCAAAATTGCTTTCACCTTGTGGTCATCCATCTTCAAGCCTTCTTGGGTGATCCTAGGCCCAAGGAAATCCACTTCCACCACCCCAAATTCACATTTCTCAAACTTGGCATATAATTTGTTTTCTCTCAACCTTTGGGACACCTTCCGGAGATGCTCCACATGTTCCTTTATAAAACCACAATAGACCAAAATGTCGTATGTAGACAACCACGAAGTCATCAAACCACTCCCGAAAAATGTCATTCATGAGAATGCAAAATGTGGCAGGTGCATTGGTGAGTCCAAAAGGCATCACCAAAAATTCATATGAACCATACCTTGTGTGATAAACGATCTTTTCTTCATCCCCTTTTACAATTCGAATTTGGTAATACCTAAAGCGTCAGTCAATCCTACTAAACATTTTGGCTCACGAGAGTCGATTAAACAAATCATCAATTCAAGGCAATGGGTATCGATTCTTCACCGTCACGCTGTTGAGGGCTCTATAATCCACACACATCCTCAATGTCCCATCCTTCTTGTGAACAAAAAGGACGGGTGCTCCATATGGTGACTTGCTAGGTGTGATGTACCCTTTTGTGAGGAGTTCCTCTAGTTAGACTTTAAGTTCTTTTAACTCCTCATGACTCATTCAATATGGGGCCTTGGCGGGAGGTGCCTCTCGAAATCACCTCGATTACATGATCAACTTGTTTTCTCGGGGGCAATTCGTCGGGCAATTCTTCGAGCATCACATCTAGGAATTCATCCAAGACTCGCTTAAGGCATTTGGGAGAACTTACCAAGTTAGTAACCTCCTTTGGTTCAAACTCATCCAACACCCGC
>Ga0209208_10013270_pt1 | contig 10311 bp, 8 predicted proteins | sample S1TSphfallax_3_FD_187694 | JGI IMG/M metagenome (GOLD analysis project Ga0209208, IMG submission 187694) | Host-associated microbial communities from peat moss isolated from Minnesota, USA - S1T2_Fd - Sphagnum fallax MG (SPAdes) (version 2) | ecosystem: Host-associated > Plants > Peat moss >... | reverse complement strand
TTATGTGTATTTGATTATCTCACATGTTGTTGTGGACTCAAATTTTGTCACAAACATACAAACATTTTGAGGATCCCAAATTTGATTAAAAATGTACTTTGTCAAAACCTCCAAATACATTGAAAACCTTAAACCCCCAAAACCTAAGCCCTAAACGAGATCAAAGGAAAACCCTAAACCCCAAACCCTAATCTGTTTGCCAAACACCCACACATTATGTGGTACAAGGGCTTTGATGGGAGACTTGAGAGACAGAAGAGACAGACCAACTGACGCTTTGATGGAGAGAGAGTCAGAGCAATTGAAGCTTTTGATGGAGAGAGATAGATACAGATAGACAATCCAGAGAGATTGACGAAATGAAGTTTTCATGGAGAAAGATTCAGAGAGCAATTGAAGCTTTCAGGAGAGAGACACAGACAGACAGACAGTTCAGAGAGATTGACCAAATGAAGCTTTGATCGGGGGGGAGAGACAGAGATCAAAGCTGACCAATTGAAGCTTTCATGCAGAGAGACAGACACACAGAGACAGTTCAGAGAGATTGACCAAACGAAGTTGTGATTGGGGGGGGGAGAGAACGATCAAAGCTGACCAAATGAAGCTTTCAATCAAGAGCTTTGAGGTGGAGGGAGAGAGCTACTGCAGCTTCTGACATTGGGGCCAAGTCTCCAGCTTTTGTCTTGTCTTTAAGCTTGAAGAGCATTAAGACATTGGAATCAGATCATCTTCTCCATCTCTCCATTACTATAAGGTTCGTCTACTGTGCAGCTCTCACCCAAAGGAAACGCAGATCTGAAAAGCTTCAAGGTGTTTCCAGAGCTCTGGCATGAACATTGATGTCTGTAACTTATCTCAGAAAAGCGTTTCCTCGAAGGATTCTCCAGCCACCGCTCTTAATTTCTTACAATTCTGCTCGTTTCTTTCTCTGCTTCCGGCATTTGCTGTCCCCATTTGTTCTCATTCTCGCAAATCTTTCGACGTAAGTTTTGTACGCGGGTGACGAAGAATGATTCTCATCCGGGAAAAAGTTTGAAGACCATGTCCAACTTCCTCTCTTCCCAATTGCAACAGCGGATCGTCCAATGGCACTTCCTCCCAGGTGCATCATCATAGGTTCTTCACGGAATCGATCACAGGTGCTAAGGGACCTCCAGGGATGCACACAAGAAGAAGAACCAGCGCAGACAAGGCTCCGAACACAGAAGGAAAATGCCACAAACCCGCCACTCCTTCGATCACCCCGGAGCTCTGTTGCATCAGCCCCGGGACTATCACCACACTGATGATCAGAAAAAGCAACAAAGAGAGAATGAAGAATGGAAACATGTCAATCTGCGTGGGGGAGGACGCTCAAAAAGCGCATCTCCAAAGAAGCAAACCCTCGTGAACAATATTGATGGAATGAAGCAATCTCCTCCCGATCTATATCAACGATCTGCTCGCATCTGCGCATGCAGCAAAACCTGAGCTCTGACCAGATGAGGAAGGAGCGAATGCACACAGAAAAGAGTCGCGTCCTCCTCTCTAACTGCAAAACCACAAAATGTCAGGTACTCAAGCTTTGCTCCAACCCTGCTGCAAATCTGCACTTGTAGCAGACCTCAGAAAACTGGCTGATCTACAGACAGACACAGAGAGAGAGAGAGGGGGGGGGGAACAAATTTCTGAGCAAACCACAAAATGTTCCAATGAGAAGATCTGAATTCTAATGCTCCTGAAAGAAGATGAACAAACTCAAGTATTTTATTATTTATTACTTAGAGACACTTCTCTGGGAGGAATCTGCAAAGCAAACAATAAGCCAAAAACAGAAGGATGGAGCTTGTGGAGAGAGTCTAGCCATGAGTCACCAAAATTGTGAGACAGTTTTTTTCTTCTGGCAGTTGAGGATGATCACTTGGCTGTTTGTGTGGGTGGGCCCATTATTGTTTGTCTGCATTCAATTTGTCAAGGTGGGTACTTGTTTGCAACTGCTTCACCTTATAGAGTTTGCTTCATCTTATAGAATTTCACGCTGCTGCTAACTTCATCAAGTTTTAAGTTTACTAGTACAGCAGAACAAACAAGGTTTCTTTCTAGGTAGCTGGCAACCTCAGCAAGCTGTGTATTTTCTCGAAGGAGTCAATAATAACTTAGAGAATACCCATTGCTCCCCTCCATAGCTCCATGTACTCTCCATACCTTAGAATATTTGTGGACAATTTTTTTCACCAGGTGCTTTGATGCCATATTCACTGTCTTTCTGCTGCTGGTGGTTGTTTATCAGGCCTTCTGCAACAGAGATTACAGCCTATAGGGGGTTGCTAGAGGACAGTGCACCCCTCCCCTCTCTTGCACCCCAAACAGTGCACCCCAAAGAGTTGACCTCAAAATGCAGATGCCTTCAAGGATATTCTTTGTTCAGAGTCCCATCCACAAATGGATGGGACAATTTGACAATTTCACAGCCATTTAAAAAGTTGCTATATGTCCGAAAAATTTGGGAGTTGATCTTAGGCTTTCTAATCTTCAAATAATCAAATCACCTTCTATATAATAGCTATGCAAATTCCAGGTATGCTGTATAATATTATGTGATTCAGTCAACTATTTTCCTATGTATAATAAACTATCATTCACTATACATTTATTATGTTGCAAAACCTTATTATGTTGATGGTTTGACCAGTTTGCAAGTCGCTTGTTAGAACCCAATTTAGAAATCTCTTTGTGAATGTTGGGTTTACAACAAACACAACTGTGAAGCAAATCAGCCCCTAGAGCTTTTTTTATTACAACCACCCATCAAAAGTATAGAGCTCACACATGATCTTGTGATGCCCTTGAAGCAGCCCCACCGGCAAGCTGCAACTGCCATGCCAATGCTGAGCTCCAGATGCTGAGGGTGTAGGGCACTAAAATGCAACCCCGCCAGCTCATTCAGCTCGGCATAAAATACCAGTTAGCCTCTGCAAAAGGTTGTTGTCTCTCTCACTTGCACAGAGGATCTGAAGCTTAGCAAAGCACCCTTGCAAACTAGTCTACAATAATTATACTTTTAAAATCAGAATAGAAAGAACAATAATAGAAAGAGACATGGCAAGAGCACCAATGAGTCAATTCACGAGCTTATACTGAGTTGTTTGCTAAGATAACTGTTGTTTCATACTTGGGTTGCTATGTGACATCTTAATTAGTGACTAAGCACATGTCTCTTGAAAACCTAATATCACCAACATGTAGTGGAGTTGCTCTTAGAGGCATGTAAATAATAAAAATATTGTTGTTTGTGCATGCATATCTACCTCTTCTAAGCTTAATTACATCACTCCTTTCTTCTACCCACCTACATGATATGAAAAGGCAAATTAACACATCCCATTTCATGTCCATGTTATGTATAATTTAATAACTTACCTCTTTCATGCCTTTCTATGTAACCCCGTTCCCATGCACATCCACATGTACATAAAACATTTGACATAAATAATGATGAACTATTAAGAATCATATGGGAACATACAAGGAAAAATAAAAATGAAAGAAAGGGGATTTTGCTTAGTTTGGAATTGTTACAATAATAAGAGCATCTCCACCTATGCCCTTATTTGGACTTACAAGTGTTTATCACATCCAACACAAAGTGCTGATTACCTAGATATAATTGCTGAGTAACTTAGAACTAGCTTAAAAGACCAATTACTTTGGACTTTAAGATTTAGAAGTATTTAACGGAAGGCAAATGATTTAATATTCCACTCACTTCATGGATCTACTATATCCTTACCATGGATTGGGGCAGCTTCAAAAAAATCTTTACTGAATAATTAAATAATTTTGAAGATTTCAGAAAGTGAAATATTCTTTACTGAATATCTTTACCTGAATATTCCAAACAATTCTCTATTTTTCTTCACAAGATTTTATTCTTTGGAAAAAGTTAGTTTTGGAAATTTCATCATTTGTACAAATTATATAATTAATGTTGAAGCTGCCAAGGTACTATGCTATGCATCATCATCCATGCAATTTTGGTTCAATTGTGTTTTTAATTTTATATTCAGAAATACAAATTGTTATGTATAAAGTAAATGAGGTACTCTGAAGTGCAATTATGTTTACTATTAAGTAAATTCAACATATATATCATGGCATGAATCTCGTGTATTTTTTCACCTTTATTTTTCAAGAGGCTAGTATGAACTGATGCAAGAAAGATTATTATCAAACATCAGGAACCCAATCAAGCATAATAGAAAAAAAGGTGTTTACTGTGATGATGCTCTTTCCTCTTCACCAAGAAGGAAGGCTCTCTCAAAATTGTCAAGTGGACTCTTCAAATGGTTGAGTTTTTTTCAAGATAATAACACTCACAATCTTTCCCTCTAGGCCACAAGAGAATCTGAATATTGGATCTTCCGACATGCCCATTTTTTGCTTGATCAACCCAGAAATTATCGCTTGCATTGTCAAAGTCATTGTTTGTGTTTGCAACGGGGCTTCCTTTGTTGAAGGGAGGGTCAAAAGAGGATGGGACCCAAATTCCAAGCATTTGGCCATCAATGAAGAAACAAAAAGGCCAATGCTTCAGATAATATTTGGACTTTGTTAGAACTTTCCACAAGGTTTCTTATTAATATTGCAGCCTCCCTCTTCTTTATGGAACAGAATTTATCTACCAGGAGATGTCTTCCAATATGTAAAGCAAAAATGAAAACAGCACAAAAGGCACTGATAAAAGGAAGTATGAACCTTCTGCACCATTTTCCATTTTCAATATTACAAATACCTCAGCTGTCGCGCAGCCTTAGGATGAGGATGCATGTGGCAATCTCCATCACATTTAACTTGCCTACACATGGGTATTTCTACCAGTGTGGTACCTCCTTAATGGTCAAATGGAAGTTCTGATGTGTCCTGTGACAGATGGTTGTACCCAATAGCAAAAATTGGTTTCTGTGTAGAAGCAATCGGGCCATACATTTCCTACATGGTACATTGACACACTGAAAGACCTGACACCATAATCCTGTGTGTACACACTAAATTATAACCAACAACCAGGAGCTGCACAGTAAGCAACTCTCTTCAGACCTGATTATCCAAATCTGGCAATCATCTTTGCACCTCCAAAGATTCTGCCCTATTTACCCTTCTGACAGGGTATGTGAAGACCTATGTTATTTTTGTTGCAGTTTCAGGGGGTGGAGCATGGACCTTCAAAGATCTAAAAACCAACAGTACCACGATGAACAATTCCCTTCACATAGACCATGCCTTGTTGCCATCTGCAGCCCACAACAGATCCAAATCACCATGCTTCACATTAGGAGGCCTAGACTTGAGACAAGGTTTCCTGACATTCTTCACATAGGTTCATAAATCCATCATCATCCATATGGCACCAGCAGGTCTGTAGAAACATTTGAGGGCAAGGTGGACACAAACTTCCATACAAAATGCAGACCCACATTTTGCAGCCCAGCAGCAATACTCCCCCTCAAAATGCAATTATGTTGAACAGAGATATGATGTACCTCATTAGATAGTAGGCTACTAGGCTGACATGTAACAGAAAGGGAGAAACAAAAGATGCAACACAGGAGGTAATGAATGAAGGGTGGGGCTGTTCTGTAACTCAGCAATGATCTAGCCACTTTGAGATGATGTACATGGGGGAGGAATGCAGCAAGATAGCAAGACAACAAGAGCTCAACAACTTAAACAATGGACATGAATCCCAGTTTATACACGTACCTGGCATGTGTTTAGACTACATAGGAACGGGATGGTTGAGCTTGGTGCAGTCAAATGGACCCAGCTCTCGCCCATTCTTCCGCACCTGCACAGTTGAGATCATGAATCATCTCCTGCGTATTGATGGGGTCCATAGATAGTGAAGGTAAATTCATGGATAACACTAGTGAGGAGCATTTCAAAGTGTGAGTAGTTTGTTCACTTACAGGAGACCAAGGATTACGCTCCAGAGAAGCCTTGTCTGTAGGTGAATTTTTCACTGGTCCATTCTTCCTTTCCAAGCCTTCCTGAGAAAAGGGGTATGAGTTGTGAGTGAAAGAAAATTAAGGGAAGCAGTGCATCTTCAAGCAAAGTTCATGATTGAATGAATTGATTAGGAAGTTCCCAAGGTTGTACCGGTCCTGCTGCCTCTAAGGCACAAATCCTCTCCTCTAATATAGGCAGGGGTGGTTTCAGCTCTGCTTCACATGCATTGCTTGAAGACTTCGACCGGCGCCTATGACCAGATCTAGGTGTTCCTTCATTCTCCTGCTCTGATCCACGCACTGACATAGGTGATAATGTGAGCCGGCTCACTGCTTTTTTCGCAAAAGAAAACAGTGAACCTTTCTCCTTCTTGCCTGACCCACGTCCCTCTGCTGAGTTCAGCCCCACTAAAGGACTTCGATCAGGTGTCTCATAATCTGTGGCTATCACCTTTGGAGATGGAGTTTTCATGAGACCACCATGATAAACCATCTGTGTATTCTCAGGGAGTTGCAACTCTGCCTCTTGGTCCAATGCAGGGTTTGGAGACACAGATTTTGAGCCTTCTTTCTTGGGATCAGGCCCCTTCACCAAACCTGGAACAGCAGCTCCTAGAACAGGCCAGTCTGACCAATGAGATCCTGGGCTCTCTAACTCCACTACCTGCTTTTTCGTTTTCTTGGATGAGCCTTCAGGAGTGCAGTTCTGTGATCCCCCAGTGCCAGTTGCATGCAACTGCTCACTTACAGCCTGGGCCTGAGAAAGCTTGTCCAATAGCTGAGAACAACCTGTGCCATCTGTCGGTTGGTTGAAGCCAATGAGATTGCCATGGTCACCATATACAGGGGTCAGGCTGAAGAGCCTGGCTGAATTTCCACCACCATCCCTGCTGCTTGGGCAGCTTGGTTGCCATGCCTTCTTCTCTCCAGGGGACAGAGCATATTTGGCAGCTGCTGGTGAGTTGCTTGGAGTCCCCATTCCTGACAAAACTTCCTGGGCACACCTGCTACTTGGAGAACCATAATGCCAAGTGTGCTTGGTTCCAGGATTTTGACAGTCCTTCTCTGCAGGTTGATGGGGAAGAAGTTTTGGTGATAATCTGTCAATGTTCCTGCTGTTCGAAAAGCTTGAGGACCTGAACTCCTCCCATTCACTGTTATGAAGACAATCATGTGCAGCTTCTTTCTTTGGTTCATGAGATTTCAGAAGCCCTTCACCAGCCCCATTAGCATGTATGCTGCTTTTTCCCTCTAACTGTTCCTGCTGAGGGAGTTCTTGATCTGATGCCCTATTATTGCCAACAGCAAAACTTGATTGAGCTCCAGAACTTGCATTCCACCTTTGGTGTGGAATACCTCCTGTGTTGAACTCAAGATCTGACATTTCTGCAGGAGTTGAGCTAGCCTTTAAAGAGCCAGTTGCCATGGGCACTTTAGAAGAGCTTGGATTTGCTTGAACACGTACACGACTTGGTTCACAGTTTGTAGTTCCTGATGTAGGTTTTCTTCCAGCAAGTGAATGGGGTTCAGCAACCTTGCTTCCTGAGCCCTTTTGAGGTGACTGCCTGGTATTTTTGTCAGATTGACCGCAAGAGGACACGAGACGAGCCTTTGGTGAAGTTGGAGCAGATGCAACACCCATCCTCACATGTGGAGCAGAGGGAATAGCAGATGTCGTCCTCCCCGAAGGCAATCCTTGATGAAGTTGAGAAAGTTTGCCTGGAAAACCATTGCTGGAAGGAAGTGGAGGCTTATCCACAGAGAAACCATATTGACACCTGTTATTTTGAATTGTCTGCATTGTATCTGGCAATGGTTGATTGACAGTTTGAGGCACTGTTGTTGCCCTTGCCTGCATTCCCAAAGACAAATTCAAGATGGTGTTTATATCTGTTGGAGATAATCTGCATATCTAAGCATCAATCACAAGCAGATGTGGTTAAAAACCAGGAAGACTTGGGTTCATGACTTACTGAGTCAAAGAAGCCTATTTTAGGTGAGGGTTTGCGGAGACCAGTAGGCTTCGCAGGATAGGGAGGTTCTGTCCTGGGAGGCACATCATCATTTGCGGGGCTAGGTGCAGGATTTTGAAGTACAGAAACAGATATTGAACTTTTACTCCTTGTCAAAATGGGAACTTGTGTACTTGAGTCCTTGGAAGCTGGGGGTGAGGCACCTCCTTTACCACCTTTAGCATGTGGCATGTCCCTAACCCCTTTTGTACCCTTCTCTGATCCTGCTGGTGCACTGGGGTTGTTCACTCTTATGCTTGACCCTTTGGATTCAGGAATGGCTGGCAAGCCTTTCAACTTCTTTGAAGCTGCAGGAATTTTTCCAGAAGAAAGCACTTGCTCTGGCAATGTTGGTGTGCTTGCTTTCTGTCCTCGCCCTGTCACATCACAATGTTGTTTGAGACAAGACCACCTCACAACCTCATTTCAGCAATTATCAAAAGAAGTGCACAGATCTGCCAGTGCTCATTTTGCATAGATTGAATTGAACTTCACCACAACAGGGGAAGACACACTTGTTTGTCAAATATCAAAAGTTCACACTAATGGTATGAATATGGATTACCTGATATCACTTTCCCAAGTGTGTCCTTCACTTTCCTGGACATGGATGAAACTTGACGCGAGAGTTTAGAAGAAGGTGAACCATGTAAAGATGATGCAGACATGCTGCGCAGCAGGGGCTTCCCTCTCTGCATCTGCTCCGCTACTTTCTCCTCCACCTTCTTGTTTGTGTTCCCAGTCAAGGAGACATGTATGGACTATCCGTGTAAGCAAAATTCAGCACTACCAACAGCAATACATTTGTGCTTAAGCTGTAAATATCAAGGCAAAACATGACTTAAGAACAGCATGGTCTAAAAGCACCTGCTGTGCTAAACAAGAGAACACATGGAGGATATGAAGAACTCAGGGGCCGTAGCTGTGAGTTTTTCTGGATGGAAGAATGTTGGGCAAAATTTGAGGCGGATCTTGCTTGCTGCACTTCCATCTCTACTGTGGCAGATGCCTTGATCTGCCATCCGCAGAAGTAAGAATACTATAGCAATGCATTAAACTCAGATTTACTATGGCAAATAAAGGTCATGCATGAGAGGCACATGGCATGCATACATTGGAGGTGATTCCTTTCATGTGTTCATCTGCATTGGGAAGAGTGAGCATGGCATTCGAGTTGACTTTGATAGCTGGTTTTACTACCCCTGGCAATACAGTTGGCATTAGAACCAAGTTGGCCCCATAAGCTTGGGCCACTGTGTTTGACGAAGATAGTCCCCTATCTGCACAGATAGCCAGCCAGAAGGTTACAGAATTCACCCCTCCCTAACTTGATCCATCAAACACTGATAATCTCAAAGCCACATTGTCAAGATGGAAAGTACAACATGACCAAGTATTGACCATAAATGAGTGGCACCCACCATCATACGTCTGGGATGCAATAGCAGTGGTCAAGATGTCAGTTGCAGGCAAGTTTGCCTCCTTGTTATCAGCAGTCATCACAACTTCAAAGGGGTCAATTGAAAGTTCTTGTGGGTCATCCCAAATGGTGCTTAGCTCTGGCATTGGCAGTGGCTTTGGAGTATTAGATGCAACTGCAAATAGCTCATCATTGTCCAGCACACCTGCATTTGTAGATCAAGCAAGGCTATCAGCAACATATACAGCTAAGCCTTTCATTCACCTTGCATCCACCTTGTCTGCAAGTTAAAGAAAATTTTGCAGTTCTTCGCTTTCGGTTCTGAGTAAAGCCAAGATAGATAGATCATACCCTCATCTGTAAAAAAAGCCTTATCCCATGCTAAGGACTTGCGCAAAGCTGTGGAACGCCCTAATCTATTTCTTCTGCGGCCAACAGCTTCAGCTCCCAGCTTTACTTGTGAGTCTCCCCAAACTCTCTGAGGCTCTTGTGTATCAATATGGTTGCTGCCAACGTGCTGACTTTGAAACCTGAACCCATTCTCTGGAAACATAATCCAGGATATAATGTCAATGCTGGCAGAAATGAAAGATTTTCAGTCCTAACCCTCAACCCTGAAATCTATTTGGAAAAAGATCAAGAATCAGGTCATCTTTGCAGAATTCCATGTACTTCTGGCAGGAAGGAACCCAGAGAGAAAAAAAACTTGGAACAAAGGAGAGAACACTTGATCAAGCACCACAAGTCATGAGACCTCAGCAACAAGCAGTAGATGATGACACCAGGTTGCTAAAGAGCTACGGTCCCTACTGTGTTTACAAACATGCTTAGAGGTATGCATTGCAGAAAAGGCTGAAAATAAGAATTGGGTCCAACTGATGAAATTCTAGTTCAA
>Ga0209208_10013269_pt1 | contig 10311 bp, 8 predicted proteins | sample S1TSphfallax_3_FD_187694 | JGI IMG/M metagenome (GOLD analysis project Ga0209208, IMG submission 187694) | Host-associated microbial communities from peat moss isolated from Minnesota, USA - S1T2_Fd - Sphagnum fallax MG (SPAdes) (version 2) | ecosystem: Host-associated > Plants > Peat moss >... | reverse complement strand
GTCCTGGCGCGTCTGCACGATCTTCTCGCGGCGGTGCACGACGATCTGACGTTCGATACGGCCGCGACCGGCGCCGCCACCTCGGCGGCCGAGGCCTTCGCCCAGAAGCGCGGCGTCTGCCAGGATTTGGCCCATGTCTTCATCGTCTGCGCCCGGCTGATGGGGGTCCCGGCCCGCTACGTCTCCGGCCATCTGGCGCGTGACGACGGCGGGGATCAGGACGCGGCCCATGCCTGGGCCGAAGCCTATGTGGAGAACCTCGGCTGGGTCGGCTTCGACCCCGCCAACTGCCTCTCGCCCACGCCCGCCTATGTCCGCGTGGCGATCGGCCTGGATTATCTGGGCGCCGCGCCGGTGCGGGGCAGCCGTTACGGCGGCGGGGCCGAACACCTCGATGTGCGATTGCGGGTGACGTCGTCGGAGCAGCGGCAGTCCTGAGGGGTTTTACCCCCGCTCCAAGCCCTTCGCCTCGTCCCACAGTGCGTCCATCTCGGCCAAACTTGACTGCTCCGGTCGCTTGCCCCGCGCCGCCAGCTCCCGCTCGATGTGGCCGAAGCGGCGGATGAATTTGGCGTTGGCGCTGCGGAGCGCGTCTTCCGGGTCGATGTCGAGCTTGCGGGCCAGGTTGGCGCAGACGAACAGGATGTCGCCGAACTCGGCCCTGGCCTTGTCCAGCTCGCCAGCCTCGATCTCCACCTCGAGCTCGGCCATTTCTTCGCGGAGCTTCGCGAAGACCGTGCTGAAGTCCAGCCAATCGAACCCCACGCGGGCGGCCCGCTTGGTCAGTTTTACCGCGCGCAGCAGGGCGGGCAGGGCGGCCGGCACATCGTCCAGCACGCCGGCGCGATGGGCGCCCTTGGCCGCGCGCTCCTGCGCTTTAAGCGCTTCCCAGACCTGGTCCTTGGCGTCGCCATCGCCATAGTCCGCGTCGCCAAAGACGTGAGGATGGCGGCGGATCATCTTGTCCGAAATGGCGTTGGCGACGTCGTCGAAGTCGAAGGCGCCTTGTTCCTGCGCCATCCGGCTATGGAAGACGACCTGGAGCAGGAGATCGCCCAGCTCCTCGCGAAGATCGCTGAGGTCGCTGCGCTCGATGGCGTCGGCGACCTCATAGGCTTCTTCGATCGTATAGGGGGCGATGCTGGCGAAGGTCTGCTCCAGATCCCACGGACAGCCGCGCTCGGGATCGCGCAGCCGAGCCATGATCGCGATCAGGCGCGCAACAGCCGTCTCGTCGGACATCGCACGCCCCCGTTCAGGCTCTATCAGGCGACTTCGGCCAGCTTCATGGAGACGATCTTGCCGGGGCTGCGCGGCGGTTCGCCCTTGGGCAGGGCGTCGACATGCTCCATGCCATCGATCACTTCGCCCCAGACGGTATATTGGCCGTCGAGGAAGGTGGCGTCGTCGAAGCAGATGAAGAACTGGCTGTTGGCCGAATTGGGATTGCTAGTGCGCGCCATCGAGCAGACACCGCGAACATGGGGCTCGTCGGAGAATTCGGCCTTAAGGTTCGGCTTGTTTGAGCCGCCGCTGCCCGTGCCTTTAGGGTCGCCGCCCTGGGCCATGAAGCCTGGGATCACCCGATGGAACACCACGCCGTCGTAGAAGCCTTCCGACGCCAGCTCCTTGATGCGCGCCACATGCCCAGGCGCCAAGTCCGGCCGCAGGCGAATGACAACCGGGCCGGCCTCCAGGGTCATGATCAGGGTGTTTTCAGCAGCGTCGGCCATATTTGGCTCCAGTGATATTGGGTGCGCCGTTCTAGCGAGGCGCGCGCGTCAGCGACAGGGGCATAATCGCAGGCTTGGCAACGATCTGTTAACCAAGCGCACGGCAAATCTTGCCCATGGGCGTCAGCCAGATCGGCAATATCAGCAGCATCGAGGCGGCCGTCAAACGGGCGGCGTCGTCCACCGGCGTGGACTTCGGGTTCCTGATGCGCACCGCCCAGCGCGAAAGCGGCCTATCCTCCAGCGCCCACGCCAGCACCTCCTCGGCCGCGGGCCTCTTTCAATTCGTCGAACAGACGTGGCTGTCGACCCTCAAGCGCCACGGCGCGGCCCATGGCTACGCCCGCTACGCCGAGCTGATCGACCAGGCCCCGGATGGTCGCTTCATCGTGCCCCAGGGCGAAGACGCCCGCAAAGTGGTGATGGATCTGCGCTACGATCCCCATGCGTCGGCGGCGATGGCCGCGGAGCTCGCCAGCGATCACGCCGCCTATTTGCGCGGCCGCACGGGCCGCGAGCCCACGGGCGGCGAGCTTTATGCTGCTCACTTCCTGGGCCCCCAAGGCTCCGCCAAGCTGATCGAGGCGGCGAACGCGACGCCGACGGCCGCGGCGGCCGCCCTGTTTCCCGACGCTGCGGCCTCCAACCGCGAGGTCTTCTATCGCGGCGGCCGGCCGATCACCGTCGCTGAACTTTACAGCAATCTGAGCCGCACAGGCGGTGGGACCGATGTGGCGGTCGCCAGGGCGGTGGAAAGCGATCCGGGGGAGGGCCGCTTTACCGCCTATGCCGGGGCCGCCCGCACCGAGCGACTGCGAGAGCAGGCGATGCTGGTCAACTTCATCCTGACCGATTCCAATGCCGACGACCCAAGCGCGCCCGACGCCTCAAGCAGCGCGGCCGCGGCGCGATCGCTGTTCTCGTCCGAAATGCTGGGCCTGCTCGCCAGCGCCCAAAAGACACGTTAGTTTTCGAGTTTCCAAGGGCCGCTGGGATGATGCGTAAAGTCTCCTTAAGCTTGGCGACTCATGATCAAGTGCAGCCCATCAATCGTGATCGGGTCTACCGGGCCGGGGACGTGCAACGCTGATGACCGCTAGGTCCTCTCTTACAGAGGCAGACATCCACACCCTCGTGCGCGGGGACAGCGCGGAAGATCGCGCCGTGGCGGCGCACAAGTTCTGCCGCCGCGTAGATGCTGGCCTGCCGGAAGAAGAACGGGAAGCCGCGGCGGAGGTGCTACGCTTTCTAGCGCTCGATGCGGCCGAATTGGTGCGCCGAGCTCTTGCGGTGACACTGAAGATGTCGCCGGATCTGCCCCATGACGTAGCGCTGCTCCTGGCGCGCGATATCGATAGCGTAGCCACGCCCGTACTGCGTTTCTCGCCGGTTTTTTCCGATGAGGACCTGGCCGAAATCGTCGAGCACGCCGACGACCTGAAGCAGATCGCCGTCGCCCGCCGCGCCGCCCTTTCCCCAACGGTGACCGCCGCCTTGGCTCAACACGGCTGCGAGCCGGCGGTGCGGGCGGCGTGCGCCAACGATAACGCCGAGTTCGCAGAACAGTCCCTGAAGACGGCGATGGAGCGGTTCGAGCGCAGTGAGGCGCTCGCCGTCGCCATGGCCTATCGCAAGGCCTTACCCCCCTCTATTGCGGAAAAGTTGATCTCGCGCGTCAGCGATCAGGTGCGACAGCATCTGATCGATCAGCACGGCGTCTCGTCCGAAACTGCCCTCAATACCGCCATGGCGGTCCGCGAGCGGGCCACAGTCGATCTCGTCGATCAGGCGGCCAAGACGAGCGACCTCAAGGCCTTCTGCGCGCATCTGCATCGCCAAGAGCGCTTGACGGCGTCTCTCATGCTGCGGGCTCTGGTCAGCGGCAATATTGCATTTTTCGAATGGGGCCTCGCGGAGCTCACCGACGTGCCCCATCATCGTGTTTGGGTTATGGTGCATGACGCCGGGCCGTTGGGCTTGCGCGCGATCTACCAGCGGGCCGCCTTGCCTGAGGCCCTGTACCCCGCGTTTCGAGCCGCCGTCGATTCCTACCATGCGCTACATCTAGAGGGCGGCGACCTGGACCTGCCACGCTTTCAAGAACGGCTGATGCAGCGCTTCCTGACGCAAAACGAGGGCGGCTCTAGCGAGGACGTCGATTATCTGCTCGCCCGACTGGACAGCCTCGCCCGCGACTCCGCGCCGCGGCGGCGAGATGTGGCTTGAGGCCCGCTTGCCCGAGCCTAAGCGGACTAGCTCCCCAAATAGCCCGCGACGTTTCGCTCCAGCTGTTCGGCCAGAGCGCGACCTATGGGATTTTCGCTGTCGCGAACATTGTCGCGGACACAGGCGCGGATGGCCTCGACGTGGGCGCTAACCAGGGGGACGGGCGCGCGGGTTCGCGCTTCTCCGTCTCCAAGCAGCTTGCATAGGGAGCCGGCGATCCGGGTCACCAGGGGAAATTCATAGGTCGTGCCCAAGCCCTTGAGGTCATGGCCCCGCGCGTAGACTCCGTCCATGGCGGCCTGTGTGGGTCCCTCCGCCTTCAGCACGGCGTAGGCGGCTTCCAGTTTCGCCACTTCGTCGCGCAGCCATTCACCGAACTGGGCGGATAGCCCTTTCAGGGCGGCTTCAGCCTTGGCGATGGCGCCGGGGTCTATCGTGGGCAATCGTCCGCCCAGTCGGCTGCGAAACGCATTTGGCGGCTGGATCAGGGCGGCGCCGCTACTACCGTTTGAGGGCGGGTTCGACATTTGAACGCTCACAGTTTGCTTGAGCGCAATATAGCCAACTCGCCTTAACAAGCCGTTTTGAGCCTCGAGAATCCAAACGCACGGCGATCATCCAGCAAATTGCTCCGCCAGGACACGTTCTTCAAGACTGTGCCCCGCGTCGAACAGCATAGCGAGCCGCCTTTGCCGGTTTTCCTGAATGTTCACCTGAACGACGTCGCGGACCTCGAAATTATCCGCCACCGCACTGACCGGACGCTTCTCCCGCTCCAGGACGTCAATGGTGACCTTCGCCGTATGGCTGAGCAGGGCGCCGCGCCAGCGCCGGGGCCGAAACGCGCTGATGGGCGTCAGCGCCAGGGCCTGGGCGGTGATGGGGATGATCGGCCCGTGGGCCGAGAGGTTGTAGGCGGTCGATCCAGCCGCTGTCGCCACCAGCACGCCATCGCAGACGAGCTCCGCCATTCTGACCTTGGAGTCGATCGAAAGTTTGAGCTTCGCCGTCTGGCGGGTCTGGCGCAGGAGGGAGACCTCGTTGATCGCTAGAGCCTCGTGGGTCTGGCCCGCCTCGTCGATCGCGACCATGCTGAGCGGGTAGATGCTCGCCTGCTCCGCGGCCGCGATCTTTTCCAGCAATGCGTCTTCCACATAGTCGTTCATGAGAAAGCCGACCGATCCGCGGTTCATGCCATAGATCGGCTTGCCGGAATCGAGGTGGCCGTGGAGGGTCTCGAGCATGAAGCCATCGCCGCCGAGCGCCACGATCACGTCGGCGTCCGCCGGGGGGATGTCGCCGTAGCGGCGGCTGAGGCGTGCGCGCGCTTCCTGCGCCTCGGGGCGATCGCTGGCGGTGAAGGCGAGACGAATCTGGTCGGGCTGCGGGGGCACGGTAAGCTCTTGCGTCGGCGGCGGGTCACAAGGCCTGCGGCCGAGCCGCTTTGTCAAACCTTCGAATCGATCAGGGGGTGTTTTGCGGCGGAGCCGCCGAGGGCGGTTTAGAGAAGTCGGCGACGGGCGCCCCGGCTATGCCGCCGGAGGGCCGTCCTTCGTTCAACCGTCTGACCATGTTGAGCAGGGATGGAAAGGCGCCCTTGTCTATGCCCGACAGGGTGCAAATGACGAGAAGGGTGTCGGGCTGTTCCGCGTCGATGGCGGCGCGCACATCTTCGGTCGATACGCCCGCCAAGGCGGCCAAGGCCGTCATGAAGAGGCCAAGCTTGCCTTCGTTCAAAGCCCGCACCAGGACGCCGGGGCGGAGCTGACCTGCGGCTTCCAGCTTGGCGACGACCCGCCGTTCCATCGCGGCGCGGTCGGGGCTGCGGTCCTTCTCAGCCGCGTCGGCGCCTGCCAGCCCCAAGTCCGATCGGACGTCATGGACAGAGTCTGTCACGGCGCGTTGCAGGTCGAGGGTGTCGAGGGGAAAGCGGGCGATGATGGCGTGGCGCAAGGCCTCTCCGACCCAGCCGTAGAGCAGGGCGGCGAGCTCGGCGTTGAGACCGGGATGGCGGGCCATGGGCGCCCTCAAGCTCGCGACGCGCTCCGCCAAATCGATCAGCCGCGACAGATCCTGGTCTCTAAGGTGCGCGGTCGTGTTGTTGGCGAGCGCGGTCACCACGTCAGGCTCCGCCTGATCAACGATGGCGGCGGCGACATCGGCGCCCAGCGCTGGCCGGCGCGCCACTTCGATGCGATGTTCGACCGACGCCTCCAGCAACAGGCGGATCAGATCGGCGTCGGTCAGAACCGGACTTTTCGCCACAACAGGCCGAGCAATCTCGATTTCGTCTCGGGCGAGCAGCGTGATGAGGTCGTGGGGCGCCCAAGCGACGTCGGCCAAGGTTTTCGATAGGCGCAGGCGAATCGCCTGCTCGGCGCTTGAGACCAGATCCAGGAATAGGTCGCGCAATAGGCCTTGGATTTCCGGCCGTGCGCAATCGGCGTCGTTGCGGCATAGCTCGGCGATGGCGATCAGCAGTCTTTCCCGGTCCTGCGGGGCGGAGGATCGCGCCAGGGCCAGGTTGGCGACGACGTCGAAGCTGGACGCGCGGTCGGCTTTGGCCTTCATCTGAGGCATCATAACGTCAGTCTGCCGCAGCAGTTGATCTTGGCGCCGGTCGTCACAGGGTGCCTCCCCAAAGGCGTTAGCCCTTAACGATAGGACACGGCGATAAAGGCTGAGTTAAGTCTGAAGCGGAAAGGCGATCATAGCCCGCCGCCACTGGAGGCGACCTTCAGATAGGCGATGGTGTCTATCCGATCCTTGTCGTCGTGCAGGCCGTAGAAGCCCATCTTAGTGCCGGGGACATAGGCTTGGGGGTCCTTCAACCAGCCGTTTAAGTGGTTCGTGTCCCATATCCAGTCTTTAGACTTCAGGGCGGCGGAGTAGCCGTAGTCCTGAACCGACGCCACTTTTCGGCCGAACACGCCGTAGAGGTTGGGGCCCGTCATATTGGGCGCGCCTTGGATGATGGTGTGGCAAGCGCGGCAGAGATTGAAATGCAGCCGACCGTTGTCCAGATCGGCGGTATTGTACGGCGCGGGAAGCTCTGCGAGCAGGGCCTTGTCGGTCGCCGACAGCTGGGCTGGCGGGGAGGGCGCCTGCGAGGTCTCGCCGCCGGAGGGACCGCAACCGCTTACAGCCAAACCGCTCAGGGGCAAGGCGGCCGCCGCCAGCCATGCGAGGGGGTGTCGGCGCCTGTGGCCAAGCATCGATCTCTCCATCTACCGAAAGGGTTAGCTTCGCGCCGGGCGCGCGGGCGAGCCTTCCCAGGCGGTTCCGGCCGGCAGGGTTTCGCCCTTCATCAAGACTGACAGGTCGCCGAGCTGCGAATCAGGCTCCATCAGCGAATCGTACAGCACGATAGCCAGCGAGCCGACGGTGGCCCGAGCGCCGACCTCGACCGCGGAAACCTTCATCACCCTATCCTCGAACAGGTGGGTCTGAAGGCCGGCGTTTTCGTTCAGCGCCGCATCGTCGCCGATGGTCACCAGATCGTGCTCGGTGATGTCCGTCGTGTCGGTGAACACGCGCTTTCCGATTTTGCAGCCCATCAGTCGCAAGAAAATATTGATATAGGGCGTGCCGCGCAGGGGTTCGAGCAGAAGCGGAATGACCAGATTCTCATAGGTCGAGGTCACCAGTTCGGTCCGCCAGACGAACACGCTCCACAAGGGCTTGGTGATTGGGACATAGCGTCCCGCCACCAGCCACTTCAGGGCGATGACGAAGGCCCCTGCGGATATGGCGAACCAGATGTAGAGAATGGGGAAGCTGAAGGCGATCCAGAGATAGGGGTGGGTCAGCTCCGAAAGGTCGCCCTCAATCGACAGGACGGCGCTGAAGAGCGCGATGAAGACGGTCAACGACAAAGTGATCCGTACATATTCGATCGCCAGCCGTGTCGCGATCAGGCGCTTGGAGGGGCGAAACCTGGCGCCCTCGTCGAACACGGCGACGCTCTGGCGGCGGGGCAGGCGGATGGCGGGCGAGCCAAACCAGGTGGCGCCCTTCGCGAGCGCCGACTCGGCGTCGCCGGGTGGCTTGGACAGGACGCCGATCAGCACCTCCTCGCCGACGTCCACGCCGGTCGGCAAAAGAGCGGAGTTGCCGATAAAGGTCCGCCGGCCGATCCGCGTCCGCTCCAGCGACAAGGCGCCGGGCTCGGCCCTGGCGGCGCCGAACACCACCCCGTCGGCGATGAAGCTCTCCTCTCCGATATCGATCAGATCATGCACCACCGAGGTGGCGGTGGAGATCTCCGCCCGTCGGCCGACCTTGGCCCCCAGCGCCCGATACCAGGGGGCTACGTACAGCGTCGCATAGATCGGATGCAGCAGGTCGAGCGCCAAGAGACCCAGTTGGCGCACGAACCAGAAGCGGACGTAGAACCAGCTCCACAAGGAATAGCGGCCCGGCTTGACTCGACCCAGCAGCGCCCACTTCACCGCCACGGTCAAAAGGCACATCAAGATCACATAGATCAGCGCTAGGATGGGGGAGAGCGCCATGTAGCTGTAGTCGCTGGTGTTCCAGTCCAGTTCGATCATGGCGATCAGGCCGGGTCCGATGGGCAGCACGGCGGCCAGGGGCAGAAGCGGCGCGGCAACCACGAGGCCCAGCGTCACCAGCGTCTTGGCGATGACGCCGGGTTGAGCGGGGGGAGGCCGCTGCGCGGCCTTGCCGGTGTGTTCGGCCGGCGAGCCGGTCCAGACCTCAAACGGCGGGACGGTTTCGCCGGCCGGCAGGGCGGAGAGGTCTTCCAGAACCGCATCGTCGCCGACCGTCGCGTTTCGGCCGACGACGGCCATGACGCCAAGGTGCGCCCGCGCCCCGATGGTCGCCGTTCCGATCCGTAATAGGCCGCGCTCGACCGACGTGGTCGCAAGCAGCGCCCCTTCGCTCAAGACCGCGCCGTCGCCGATCGTGACCAAGTCCGGGGCGTCCATGTCGTTCAGGCCGAGGAAGGCGTCGCGGCCGATCTTGGCCCCGAGCAGCCGATAGTAGAGCCGCAGCATCGGCGTGCCGGCCAGAAACTCGATCGGAATGATGGCCAGGAACCGCTTCACGAACCACCAGCGGAAATAGTAGGCGCCCCACAGCGGATAGTCCCCCGCCTTGAACCGCCCGATTACCAGCCACTTCACGATGATGGAGAGCACGATCACCAGGGGCGGCATGACGACAAACGCCGCCGCCGCGACCGCCAAGGCCGTGACCCGCCCGACATCGCCGGCGAGCGCCGTATAGGCGAGGTAGGGGAAGATCCACTGCAGCCCCGCGACCCAGAAGATGGGCACAAGGGCTATGGTCTGGGCGATCACACACAGCGTTCGCCGCATCTGGGGGATCGGGGCGAAGCTCAGGTCGACCTTGGGCGCGGTGTCGCCGCCCCGCTTCACCGCTTCCAGCCTGGCCGCATCCAGTCGGGCCGCGAGTTGGCGTATGGTCGGGGCGGCGTAGAGGTCCTGGATCGAGCAGGACGCCAAGGCCGGCGTGGCGCGGGCGGCGGACACCATGCGCGCGGCGCGTAGCGAATGGCCGCCCAGGTCCTCAAAGAAGTCGTCCAGCACCGAGATCGCGCCCGGTCCAAAGGTCGCCGTCCAAGCCTCCAGCAGCGCCGCTTCCGTCGCGGTCGCGGGGGGAACGACGGTGCGTGTTTCGATCTCGATCCGGCGCGGCCGCTCCAGCGCCTTGCGATTGACCTTGCCTGAGATCAGCGTCGGCAGGCTATTGCGCACCTCATAGGCGTTGGGGCGCATATAGGCGGGCAGGCGCTCGGCTACGGTCTGACGCAGGCGCTCAACGTCGATGGGGATTTTGGCGTTGCGGGGGCTGACGAAGGCGATCAAAATCTCACCGCCATCGTCCTCGCGGAACAGCTTGACCACGGCCAGGGCCACGGCCGGATCGTCGGCCAAGACCGCCTCGATCTCGCCCAGCTCCACGCGATAGCCGCGGATTTTCACCTGGGTGTCGATGCGCCCCAAAAATTCGATCTCGCCCTCGGCGTTCAGCCGGGTCAGGTCGCCCGTGCGATAGATGCGTTCCGGTTTGCCGCTCGGGCCATCGAACGGGGTGGTGGTGAACTTCTCCGCCGTCAGCTCTTCGCGGTGTAGGTAGCCCAGCGCCACGGCCGGACCGCCGATCACCAGCTCGCCTTCGCCGCCGGGGCGGACCGGCCGTAGCGCTTCGTCGACGATCCAGGCGGTGAAGCCCGGTAGCGGCCGCCCGATCGTGACGGGCTTGCTGGCCTTCAGCTCCGTCCAGGTCGCTGTGACCGTGGTTTCGGTGGGACCATAGGTGTTCAGCATCCGCCGGCCAGGCTTGGCCCACCGTCTTGCGAGCT
>Ga0209208_10013268_pt1 | contig 10311 bp, 4 predicted proteins | sample S1TSphfallax_3_FD_187694 | JGI IMG/M metagenome (GOLD analysis project Ga0209208, IMG submission 187694) | Host-associated microbial communities from peat moss isolated from Minnesota, USA - S1T2_Fd - Sphagnum fallax MG (SPAdes) (version 2) | ecosystem: Host-associated > Plants > Peat moss >... | reverse complement strand
ACGGGAAAAAGAAAAGTGACGGTGAACGCAGAGAAAAGTGACGGGAAAAAGAAAAGTGACGGTGGACGCAGAGAAAAGTGACGGGAAAATACCGAGGGCCTGAAACCCAGATCCTGAGATCCAGGTCCTGAGAAAAGTGACGGGAAAAAAAAAGTGACGGTGGACGCAGAGAAAAGTGACGGGAAAAAGATAAGACGACCGTAGGATGGAGAGTTTTCGAGGTCCTGAAACCCAGGTCCTGATATCCAACCTCGCGTTGAGGTCCTGAAACCCAGGTCCTGAGAGCGTGCGTTATTAATTGGTTGAAGCAATTAACGGGTACCCACTAGTCTATCTTAATGGATACATATATCTCACAATGTTGACCCAATTTACTGAGCATAAAGACTAGAGCATAAAGACTAGGGATCTATTTCAAGGAAATCTATGGCTATATTTTATTTTGCATCTTTTGCTTCAAGGGGCATGTATTTTGTTGTGTTTTTTTTTATTTTTTGTTGAGAACACCATAAGTTGAAAAATCAATAATTCTGTGAAATTGTTTTGTGGTTCGTCCCCTGCTTCTGTGGAGAGCTTGATGAGGGTGATTTGTGATGGTGGACAATTCCATAGAACAAAAGTCATTGGGTGATCATTAGGATTATGGTTTTTCATGGACAGATGGAAATTGTGGATGATAAGCATTGGGCTGTAAATGAGCTAGGGATTCCCAGAGGTCCAACTTGGTTCAAGTATACCCTAGGTCATCCTTGATGCTTCCAAATTCAGGCACCATGAATTAAAAGGGTAAATAGGCCATTTATTTCTTTATTATTATTTTATTGAATTAACAACAACAAAAATTCAAAATTTTCACATGAGAGCAAATTTTGCACTCAAAATAAAACCTGCTACTCGTTAGTTAAATGATTTGGTCATATATTGTGCTGATTGATTTTCTCGAGAGTTCATAATGGTGGTTGTATGGAGTCGGGTGCATTAGTGTCTTATCATAATCTCAAAATATTCATTGGCTAGGCTTATTCATAGCTTCACTTGGAAATTACCACTTGGAGAAACCTCTGAAAACATGGATATGGGTGAATTATTTGGTTTTGCAACTCCAAAAGCAATTTCATTCCAAGCAATTGCTATTGCACGACTTCCTTTACTATTGTATTCAACTCCTAACGTTGTGTGATAAAATATATAGTAACATGAAACATATAAGTGTTGAATAGTCATGAACCATTGAATATTTATTTAATATACTAATGATAGATTCCTTATGCATGACAAAAATTACACATACTAATTTATGTTTTTGAACACATAAATTTTCTAAACATTTATGTTGTTTATAAATTTTGGTTTTTATTGCAAAATTATTTTGCGTAAATTCACAAAACAAAATTCAAGAACATGACATTGGTGTTCTTGCAAAGGTTTTGAAAGGATTGAAAAGATACGTGCATAATGCACACATGATCAACTTGTTGTGTGGCTAGCCATCATTATACTATATATGTAACCTAATATGAAGTTTCATCTAGAAGGTATTTGATGAAATTGTTATAAATTGATAAGAATTTTGATTTGTAAATTGGCAAATTGATGGACATACTTGGGAGTTTATATTCATATTACCTAGTGTTGATATAGTTGAATGACATGATGGTCAATGTAATGAAAGAGATTGAAATAGAAAGTGGAAATGCAATTATTGAATTAAAAATACATTGCAATATGTTATTTACATTGCAATATTCTATGTTAAGTTCCTTTCACAATGAGAACACATTAATTTTTTGAACTCCTAAAAACAATATAATACCATTTAGGGGGATTACTTCTAATTCCTCTAAGTAGTAGGTCTAAACATATATCTCAAACTCTCACCACCTTCAACCCATAAACAAACCAATTCAACAACATACAACAAAACACAAATTATAAGGGACAAATAAATCTCTTCCAAGTTCTTTTTCTCATTAACAACTTGCTTTATGTATAATATGCATGTACATAACAAAAAACCACAATTTATTTCTCTTACACGTAATTTCAAAGGAGGCAAGTCATATTCAAAGACCAAATGATGTGAAATATGACATTCTTACTCAAAGTTACATAGCACAAAAAGAAAACTCAAAATAGTAGTTGTTAATCTTCAATGTGTAGTTCTAATACAAGAAAGTCAACAGGAAAGGGATGACATCACTCAAAAAGTAAGAAAAGACCATGATAACATAAAAAGACCAAATAAATGTGATAATATATAACAACGTACTCTTGTGTTTTTTTTGGCCTTTAACAACATTAACAAAAATGGTTTAATGATTAACCATAAAGCAATTAACTTCTAATAGTGAACATTGGCTTATGTTAAATGTCAACTCATATGTACTAAATTATTTTTAAAAATCAATTGACAAAAGGACCTTATAAAACCCTCAAGTAATGGATATTACTTGGGCATGAAGTTCCAACCATTCAAGCCAAAATCATGCCCAACAAATGGTGTAAACAATACTTGTGACTAATACCAAACAAAATTAGCTTGGTCATAAACCAAGCTCATGTTTACCTTAACCTTAACATGCAAACCATCAAATAACTCCTATTTACATTTGTCACATCGTGGACCACGAGGTTAAACATTATTGACAATCTTTTTTTGGACAAATATTCCATTATCAATCATATATTCTTCAAACAATTCATTATGCCAAGATGATCATTATCATGGCCAAATCTTTCCCCTTACTACCAGTTCTTATTACATACTTGACATGTCAATTGATGTACATGACATTGACCTCCACCCAACTATTAAGAACTAATGAAATCAATGGGACTATATGGTACCACATATTTTTCTCTTGAACCTCATTGAACATTCATGTGTCTATAGGTGTTATTTGACCCACTCCCAAGTACACATTTTTTTAAAGGCACATGTCATTTTATTTTTATTAAATATTTGTTATCTAATATGAACTTTTAAAAATCATGTCTCTTGTCATTTTTTATCAATTTGTAAATAGAACTTATGAAGATGTTTTTGGACTAAGAGGAAAACCCCAAATTTATAATCACATTTTCATTCATTTTAAATTACAATATGTATTTGGAAATGACAAACCCAATTGGAAAATGTTTTTTGCAACTAGAAACCACCAAAATTGACATAAGATGAAAACAACATTTCAATTGCAAATGTCAACCATGTGTCAATAACACAACAATAGTCACTTTGGTTGCAAATGACACTTACCATTATAATACTTGGTTGTTCTCAATTGTAACTCTAAGTGGATGATCTTCATTCGTTGATGTTGCATGAGTCATCAACTTTTTTGTCGTAAGTTTGATTGTGTTGTAACTAAGTCAAGCAAAGGGTTCAAGCGAGAGTTCATGGACATGTCACACATCCACATCCATAGGCTAAACAAAATGTCATCTAAACATAAACCACCTAACCTAACATAGGCCACTTATACATAAGGTTAGGTTGGGTCATGTGACACCTAAACATAGGCCATCTAGCCTAGCCCAAGCCACATGGAACCTTAACCACATGGCACTGAAATTAGGCTTAGACCTAAACCATGTGACAAATGGGCTAGGCTTAGATCCAAGCTAGGTTTAAACCTAGGTTAGGCATAGATGTAAACCACATGGCACCTAAAGTAAGCTTAGACCTTAGTCATGATGGTTGTTTATTGGGCTTGCAAAAACACATTTTATCTTTGCTTATTAAGCTCCACATTAGGTCCCAGATCTTCAGTTGCATTTGCCAATATTACTACCTTCTTACAATTGATCATTTCAATTCATGTGAGTTCATAAAACATCCTTAACCCCTAGCTAGATATTGTTCATGAATGCAAGGTGTAAAATTTTTAAATTGACAAACCTTTTGCAAATGAAAAATTTAATATTGAACTAGACATTTCTTGATCAACATGTGCTTTCAATGTGGGCTTTCAATGACTCGTGTGTAGGTCTATGCATTACCTATGTATGAATTTATCAAAACATTTTTTGGAAAAAACTATGATGATAAGCAAGATTGGTTTGCTCACAAGACATTAATTCATTTCTTTCCACACGGGACATTCATTGTAATTGGCACTTTCATTGGGCTCTACTTCCATTTTTTGGGGAGTTTGTTGCTCTTAGTGGTGCATTGTTGATATTTCCCTTTAGTTTTGGGTTGGTGCATCTCATGTATTTGAAGGTAACATTTCAAGTTTGCAGTTCAACTCCATTCTTTCTCCATACAATAACCTTCTTGCACATATATTTCCTCTTGAAACTTGAATTGAAATCAATGATTTGAACTACTTGTTAATCTTACATTATTTTTGAAAGTAAGATATGATTGGGCTCTCTTCGTGTTGCAAGTAAATGGCAAAAAATTCACACTTTATTAAGTTGTTTGGCACTGCCTCATGATAATTCTATTAGGGATTATGACAATTGCCACAACAATTGCATCTATTAAGCAAATAATCTTAAATGCAACCACCTACCATGTATTTACTAATATTTAACCTACATAAGATTGTCCTTCCATTAAGTTGGGCACATGTCGACGATCAAGTACCTCTCAAAGCTAGAAAACTGAAAATTACAACCATAATTCACCCAAAAAAAATTCCTTGGAAAGTGGCTTCTTTGACTTACACAACATCTTAAGTTTGAATCACAACTTTCGAAATGAGAAGGTCAACTTAAAACATGACCAAAAGATTTAAACATTTGCATTAGAGTTAGGATACTCTCATCATTATTAGCTCTAGGAATGTTACCATAGAAAAGTATGATATTATCTTTATTGTTGGATGTAGAAACATTGCAATTGAAGAGAATATATATTTGTTTTAGCAAAGCTTCTTTGCCAAAACCTTTCTATCATGTTGTATTACATTTCATTTAGAATCGAATTCAAATGATTTTTAATCATTCAAGTAATGACTTTTTATGGGCTTTTCGAATGTCACAAGTATGGCTATCATGGGCAAGGATAAGTAGGAGATAATGGCAAATGAAAGGGTAATTAATTGGTCAAAGTGGCAAGACAAGCTAAATTATAATATATGAAAGTAAATTTAAATACATTAAATGGTGTGGTGAAACTATGAGAACAATTTTTCGCAACACAATAGATCATAAGAGCAAAAAAAAGAATGAACATTTGCAAAACAAGTTGCAAGAGAATTGAACTAAGTTCTTCATAGAATGAAAAAAATATTTGAATGCAACATAGTTGCCCAACCCAACCACACCCCATAGAAAACCACCCCAACCCCATACAACCAAAACATTACAACCATGTTACATACTAAACACTTGAAACATGTAATTACATGAATGATGAACCCAAAAATCACAAAATAGTACATGAGCATAACCAAATTTCACAACAAACTTCAAATTCTACATACTAATCATGAATGCAAATAAAACCAACAAAATGGGATTGGCAATTAGGTAATCATGCAAATTAAGCTTGCAAGATGAGAGATGACATGAATTCATCAAAATTGGGAGATGTCCCCTTGAAATTGTTGCAATTGCCCACTTAACACATGTACGGAGCTCACATCATCAAAAAGTGGGAAGGTAATTCTTGAAATAAATTCACATTAAACATCACATTCATATCCAATCTTCTTCTCCTTCCATGCCTATATGAATTGTGCATATTGGAATTTTTTAGGTATGCAAAATTGTTGTGAAAACATGCAGATAGTCAACTTCAAATGCATTGTGAAGTTGACTATCCATGGGCTTGAATTTTGTAAAGTTGAAGGTGTTAAAAGTTCTCACATCCTCCACATACCTCAAGAGTTGGCAACATGTAATCTTAATCATCTCACTAAACTTTCAAATTTTATATTTCAACATTATCAAAACCTCAATAATCTACCACAGTTGACAAGATTCACTTATCACTTTCTTGTCCAATTTTAGAGTTTGTAGAAAGTTGTAAAGCATGGTTGTTTTGAACTTATTCATATGTAGGTTTTAGAATTCAACAAAACATGTATTAATCCTACAGGGTTTTGCTAACATAGACATGCAAAAGTGAGCTTTCATCATGGACAAATTCATCAGGAAAATATTTTCAATGTCAAGTAGTAGTGCAACCTCAAATGAATGGATGAAGGATGAAGAAAAATAAATCATAGAGCTTTCAATGGGTCATTTTCAAGAGGATGTGGAATTGTGTAGTGAAGGAAATTAAGTTTCCTTCTTTGAATGTCTTTTTGTTTATTATATTTATGTTTTGTAGTTGTAACAATGATGGTTATGATGTTGAATGGTGATGCAATTTTTGCTAGGATATCAAAACCTTGTGTGTGGTGTGCCTAACTAATATTTATTTCTTGTGGAACTTAGCTTTTGACGGAGAAAAAAATGGGAGAATGGTGTTTGGATGGTCGGATTTTAGAAAGGCATATATGAAGATCTTTAAGAATGATTTAATAACATGATTGTGAAATTGTCGAACAACATCAGGAGTGTGGATCATGGAACTAAGTTTTTTTGTTGTTCTTTGTTTTGGAATTGGTGGTTTGTGAGATGAATGTTCAATTATCCTCCACTATCATTATGTTCAATTCTTCCAAAATTTCCACTCTGCATGGAAAAGTAGAAAAATGCAAAAAATTAGGTCATTTGAATAAGGTTCATATGGAAATGATGATATGAACTAAGGGATTTGAAGGAATTCACTATCATTGTGTTCAATTTCTCCAAAATCTCCACCTCACATGGAATAATAAAAGGCGAAAAACTAGGTCATTTGGATAAGGTTCATATGGAAATGATGATAATAACTAAGGGATTTGAAAGAGTTGGTTCGTAATGGCATCCTCCTCTTCAAGTTTGGTATATTTACAAAAATTGGGCAATTATGGGGTTGTAAAAGAATGGTTATAAAAGTGAATACCTATTCGCAATTATGTGGGGTTGTAGAAAAATGGTTGTAAAAGTGAATACCTATTTGCATAAGTGTTTTGGGTGAATTTTGTTTCCTTGAATATCATTGGTGGGATGATAAGGTAAATATTGCAAGTCAAGTTTTTCAAGGGAATTGTTTCACTTGTCACAATTTTTGGATGTAGATAGATTAAATTAGCACATTATGGATTTATGGTTTCATCCTCGTGCTTTATGGTGGGATTTGTGATCAAAAGGTTTGGGATTGAGGTGTAATGGAAAAAACCATGATAGCCTGAGAAAAGTGAATTTGGAGAGATTTGATCCAAGTATGAATTAATAGGAAATGTAATGTTTGAAATGAATTTGTTGAAATCTACTACATATGTTCACAACAAGAATTATCATTCAATAAAATCACACATCATGTTTGATGTTGAGATGTGAAATTCACAAACTCTTGTCTATTAATCAATATTCATTTTTTGGTTATAATATTTCCTACTCACTTCCTATTGAAGATAAATAATACCATGATCATTCATGTAAAAACTTGACTAGAAATTTGCATAACTAACTATTTTCATGGCCTTAACCTTGGCTTGCTTGTTAGTTCATAGAGCTTGTTGTAAAGTTGGAGCAAGACAAGGGAAATGGGTCAAAAGTAATCCAAAGCAAGGCAATAACCCAAACATAGTCTTTTGATGAAAAAGAAGTGTGGGGGAATAAAAAAGAGAAGCCCTTGAAACTCTTAAATGCACTTCCACTCTAGAAGTTGAAAGTCCTACTTAAATGTTTCAAATTTTTGGATTTCCAAATTGGGCCATCTTTAGACTATTGAAAAATTCTTGAAAAATACCACAATAAAATATTCCAAAACAAGGATCCGTAGTAATAATTGTGTCCATTTAAAAGGTGGGTCTAGTCAAATTGGCAAAGTGCTTTTCAACCATTTATATGGCAATTTGAAGGTTCAAATAACCCCTAATGGAAAAGTTCGATGCATTTTGGAAATTTCCTTCTCAAAGGCTATATTTTTATTTTTGAGAGCTTTCCAATCAAAGGTTAATTGAAAAAGGTATAAGTCCTCAAATTTACAATATTCATAACTTGGTAGTTTTGGGACTCATATTAAAAAGTCATGGGAAAAACAACCATTCAAATGTAACTTCAAAAGGAGTTGCAAAATATATTATAAACGAGAGGGTGGTGACTCCTTCCAATTTCAAATGATGGTGGGTCTTATGAATCCAAGTTAGCTTATGATTTGTTCATGGTTCCAAAATGCAGTACCACCCCTTTCATTTAGTTTATGCACTTCAACATGTCCACGAGTTCAACTTAAGAACTTATCTTAATCCAATCTTGAAGCTTTCACACCTTATTTTGTGTTTAATATTGCAATTCTAACCTCGGGTTCATGACTAGAGTTAAAGCATGAAAGGGAAATTGTCAAAAAAATGTTTCAAAACTCATGCACAATCCCACAAGCGTGGGAAAATGCAAAGAATATGAATCCCAAGCACTCCCAAGCACTTAGGAATTCATTTTGGGAGTTGGAGATCTAATACATATCAAATCTTTGGGTTAAAAGTGAAGATAACAAACCTTGATCAAATTGAGTTGTTTTTAATTGTTGGAAAGTTTTGAAATAGAAATATTAAAAGTGTGCTCACATTCTTCGCTTGGAGATTTGAAACATAATTTATGGCCCCAAAAAAATGTGTAAGCCAAACTAACAATTCAATTTTTAATCACTAAAAGCCAAAAAACATGGTTCAAATGTCCGTTGATTAGAACATGTGATGTATCATTGAAAAGATCTCATCAAGAATTACAACTTCACAATTTGGAATTTTTCCCTTAAAGCTTGTATATGAAAGTTATAGCTTTGCAGGACTCACAATTCTAGGACTCCGTTTTTGAAGTCCTAAATTTTTTAACCATTTTGATGTAAAGTCTAATACCAATCACAAGGTATATTATAAGAGAAAAAATTATGACTCTTTTCAACTCGTGCTTGTGTGAGTTTACAATGAGTCCAAAGCAAGTTCATGACCCAATTTGTTTCCAAATGCACAATCCACCTTTTTTTTATTTGTACAATTTTCCCATGTAAAACACATTCAAAATAGGCAAAAAAAGACATTGAATGTTAGTAGTAACCACTAAAAAAAAAAATCTATTTGTTTTTTGCCATCTAAAACCATTTATGACAATGGCTATTTTGATTTTTTTGTTATTTCTAATGTGTTCCCCAAGATTTACCCAATAGCAACACACTTTTATCACACATGTTTTGCCCAAAGTTCTCATATTTTCACCTTTATAGGTGGGCCAAAGGGAACCACTTCATCTTCCAATATAAATTTACTATTTTGAAAAGACTCCAATGGTTCTATTTTGTTGTGATGGGCCAATCAAAATGGCTCATTGCAAAAAAGAAAAATCTAACTTGGGGGCCACCACACATCCAATTAATACAAACATGAATTAGTATCCTAGATATAAACTATGTTTTGTTTTTTTAATTTAAAAAAATCACTTAATTTTGGTTTTAACTTTGGGCTTTATAATCTTGACTTTCACAAAGCTAATGCTATTGTACTCACCATTCATAATTGATAGAATTTGTTGAATTTTTTTTTTTCAAAAGAAGAGGTATAATAACCTAGTCATTAATATTTCAAGATTTCAACAATTAACATTAAATAAAAAAAGCATAATTCAAACTTATGAAAAGGAATATAGTTGGCTAGTGGCTTAGACGATTACAGGTTCCCAACAGGTCAGGAGTTCAATTCTTCAAGTTTTTGACAATTTCTTATTGTTGTTGTTTTACATTCCTTTTTGAGAATTAATTTTTGTCAAATTATAATGACAAATCTAATATTTAATTTTTAAACCTAAAATATATTTAATCATTTAAATTCAAAAAACCATTAATATATGTATGATATACAACAAATGTGATAAAGCTCATTTTAAAATTTCAATTAGCAAAAATATTTAATTTCATTAATCATCCAAACAAATGTATGAAATGAAATTTTTATATGGGCTCAACTTTAATATTAACATTTAATATTCAATTTAATATTTAAATTTATTATTATTATTATTATTATTATTATTATTATTAGATTAGATTTATTATTATTATTATTAGATTAGATTGGATCTTTTCTTCCTTGTCTTTTTGACCACACGTAATTTTCACACAAACAATGCAATGCAAAAAAAGAGCAAAGAATTTGTTTTTCAACTTTTTGACTAGAGCTCCTTTTGACTAGAAAGAATGGTCGGATTGGTCAGATCCTCACCGCCCACAATCATATTCAATGTGATGAGATGATGATTTCAATCAGATCGCGATCT
>Ga0209208_10013267_pt1 | contig 10311 bp, 4 predicted proteins | sample S1TSphfallax_3_FD_187694 | JGI IMG/M metagenome (GOLD analysis project Ga0209208, IMG submission 187694) | Host-associated microbial communities from peat moss isolated from Minnesota, USA - S1T2_Fd - Sphagnum fallax MG (SPAdes) (version 2) | ecosystem: Host-associated > Plants > Peat moss >... | reverse complement strand
AGGTTTGTGTGTAGTTTGGCTACGCATCAAGTCTCAAGGTTTTCGTAGGACAGAGAGGGAGGGTTGATTTATGAAGCTCAAAATATGGTGGTTATGGCAATTCCCACCTTGTAGCTTACAACAAGTTACAAAGTTTGTTATTAGAGACTCGATTTGTGTGTTGTAGTTGTGACAAAATCTATGTTTTTCATTGCTCACTTTGAAAGTTTGTTATTCAAAATCTAATTTCAAATTCTAGTATATAGCTTTGAGTTGTGACATTTCTTTTTCTTTTTTTTGGGTTTTTTTGTTTCGCACCAAACTCCATAACTTTGGATTTGAAAGCTTTCTCTTTTAAATCATTTGCTTGTTTTGTCTAGACGTTCCCTTATTTGTTGTTTCTACTCTACCATCATGGCATTGCTTGCCTTGCCTTCCAACTTCAAGTGGAAATTGATCTTTGGTTCTTTTGCTCCTTTGCATGTTGCAACGTTTAGTTAGGGTATGATTGTTATAGAAATTGTTAAAGCCACACCTCCTCCTCCTCTTGCAAAATGTGACCAACTAGAGAAATTTCTGAAGGGGAAGGAATATGAAGCAAACAAAACCTTCAAAGATATTTGAGTTGCAAAGCTCCCTTGGGCAAAATTTGTAGTAGGTTCAAATAGCAAGATCTCATAAGTAAAATGCATTATATGTAGCCAAATAGAAAGCCATCACAAACTATTGGTTCTTAAGTTTGATGTGTTGTACAAGCATTATGGCAAGAAAAAAGCTCAGGTGGATACCCTAGGTTGACTTAAAGGTATGATTTATTTTGAAAACAACATGCACCAAAAAAATGAAAAGTGGTTTGTTTCCCAATTTCACGCAACAAAAGTTTTCCAGCTTCATGTTTTCATGTTTTGAATCAAGGTCAACCTATGATATAATATGAAAGTTTTAAGGATTTGTTCACTGTTTTGAAATTCAAGAATAACCCCAAAAAACATTGGAATGGTTTTTCTAGGTGGGAGATGGCTATTATTTTGTGTGACATTGTGGAATGTAGAATGAGAGAGGTATTACATTGTTAGGTACATCTCCATCTTTTTTAATGAAGTTTTTATAATTGATAACACTAGTTGGATCAGGATCCATGCTTACGTGTTAGAGAAGTGAAAACATGTGTTAATACTATTCACCTTGGAAAAGCTGGCATCAAGTGCAATTACAGCAAATTTGACCCATGTATTATTGTGTGCATTGTTTAGTTTTGGGGGTATGAATGAGCAAGTTGTTGGCCAAAAGTTGGTGTTATTTGGGACTGATGGGGGTAGTATGTTTATTGGTGTGCATAATGGCGTCACCACTTAAATCAAGCGCAACATGGCTCCATATTCTGTTCCTATCCATTGTGTTGCACACAGCACAAACTTGGTAGTGAAAACATTTCCAACATAGGTTGATAACATTGAAAAGCTTCTTGTTAGGGTATATTTTTACTTTTGACAATCTAGCAAAAGAACTTTTGAGCTTGAAAGGTTGGTTGCTTTGTTGGATGTGAAGGGTTTGAAAATCTTTTGAATTGTGAAAACATGCGGTTGTCGATGTTCTCTCCTGCAAAGAAGGTGCTAACAAAATATGAACCATTCATTATGAAAATGTGGGCAGATCGATCAGCATGTGAAATCGTTAATGCCAACATCATTGCTTTGTTTGATGTTCAGATTTTGCTTGGTTTCCATTGTATCATGCCCTTGCTTGAATTATTGAATGGGCTAATCAAGATGGTTCAAACTTGAGACATCTATGTTGTCAATTTTGTTGAAGATGTGAAGCTAGTTTAAGTTGACATTTGGCATTATTACAATGCACTCAAGATTGCATTCAAAGATGATGCTTTTGCTATTTTCAACAACTTGATCAACTTTTGGAGTGAAGTTTTGCCATTGGTTTGGGCTATAACTCTCGCTTGCTTTAATAATGATGTTGCATGGTGCATATTTTGTGTGGGTATAGAATTGGCATGGTTGCATGCATATTGATGATTTGGATATGTAACAAATGGAATTAGTTTCCCTTACATTATGGGAACATAATTTGGAGAATGTTAAGGCTACATGTTTGTATGCATCATCATCACTTTCTTGTGAGTTGCAATGTCGATTCCTAGATTGTAAGCTCATGACGGCCATGGGAATTGTGTATCTACATTACTAGGTGAAGCATGATGTTGAAGTTTCTTTTAGGTGTCACCTAACCACATTGAAGCAACATTTTGCAATGGCCAAAACGCTTGGTTCCTTGGAGAGACAATGTGATGCCATGTTGGATGGAATGGCCTTAGACAATTAAGCACATATGTTTGTTTAGACCATGAAAAATAGTTGTATAGAGATCTTAGAGATGGATAACAAGAAGGATTATAATCCCTTTCGGCGGTTGTGGTTATAGTTTGAGGCTAATGAACTTTTGACAATGAAGATGTTGGAATGGTTTAAGCTTGTTGAAATTTGTATGGTAAAGGTTTTAAAGTTTGTAGAACATGAGTGGTGTTTTAACACACTTGCTTTTATGAAAAACAAGATGCATAATTGATTGAACACACACTTAGATCTATGTGTTAGGATGTTTGGGCAAACATTTTTCACTTTGGAAAACTTACCGTATGATGAAACCATTACTTCTTGGAAAAAGAAAAAAACCCATAGAGCAACTGAAGCCTAGGTAATTAAGGTTTCATCTAGTTTTATGTGTTGTTCACCCATCTTGTTCTTTTGTAGTAAGTTTTGTAGCTTGACATTAAACCTAGGATTTGGGTAAATGCAAGCTACAATGCCTCATTTTTGCAACTTTATGGACTTTCTATAAAGTGTTTTATATTCAAATGTCACAAACAAATTTTTAAATCATCAATTTGACCAAAAACATTATGGATTAAGATTGCCAACTTGAATATGAATATTAATTCAGGGGTGAAATTCAATAAACATACACCAATCATATAATAATGGACTTTTTAAATGAACATATGGATTATAATCTAGGTTTTGCATTAGCATTCAAATGCATTTTTGTTATGATTTCATTTCAATATTTTTTATAAGGATTCAATATATGATACATGATGGAAAAATAAATATGGATTGAAAATAATTACAACAATAAATTTAATGACCAAATATGTATGGTCTTTTAAATGACCATATTTGGGCCTTATTTTCAAAAGTCCCAATCTTGGTCATTTTTTGTTGGATTGATTTTTTTCCCTTAACATGTATAATATTGATTTTTCTAAGTGGTCAACCTTTCATATGGACTTTAATAATTGATTAATCACCACATTGGACCCACTAAACATTGATTTTTAACATTTTTTCCATTCTAGTGTTTATTTTTCCATTTATATGGACTTTTAGGACTATGATTCTTGCCGCTTTTGAGCCATTGTAACTTGCATCTACCCATTTTCTCAAAAAAATTCATTTGCTTGGGTTGAAACTTGGGTTTTGGATGTGGGCTAGGATATTGAGGTGCATGCACCATGCATATTTGAACATCTCGTTTTTTTTTGCCTTGGTTAGCTAACTTTGTTGTGTTATGTGTGTGTGCAATAAGAGAGAAATGTGGCAGACTTGTCAATGGTTGGATGTCAATAGTTCACTAATGTGTTTGATGTGTTTGTTTAACATGCGTGTGTTTGTCACATTGTTTGTAGGTCATTTGTTTTGCAATGGGCAATGCTATTATGGGCAAAGGTCCAAATCCTTAACAAATGATTGTTTTTTTGTGGGGTTGTGTACAATTTTTTAACTTGAAGTAGTCTTTGAAATTCGAAACTTGAAATAGTTTTTGAAGTTTGAATTTTGAAGCTTGTTGGTGTGTTTGGAAAAACTAGTGACAACCCTTGGAAATTACAAAGTAGCCAAATAACCCAACCCTAAAATTTTAAAATAGCCAAAATCTCCCATTGTTGCAATCTTAGTCTTGGGTTCACGACCAAGGCAAGGGCTTGCAAGGTTGTGGGCCAAGAGAAAAAGCCCGGGAATGAAAGAAAATGTGAGGGAATGAACTCTCACACTCCCAAGGGAACTTCCACCTTGGGAGTTAAAGTCCCAATGGACTTTTGAATGTTTAGATAGCAATTGCAAGAGCCAAAATTCAATGGATTGAAGAATTCCTTATACCATTGGAAAGCTATTGAAACGTAGATGTCTAAAATGCACTTACATGACCCATTTGGACATCCAAAACACAAGTTATGGCCAAAAGAAGGGCCGGGAGTCAAATTGGCAATTTGATTCCGACCACTAAAAGTCAGGAATCGACCAGATTTCCTTGCATTCAGGTGGCGTGCAACATACCGTTGGAAAGCTCTCAATGAGGGCTACAACTTTTCTTTAGACCTCATCTCAATCAAAGGTCTTCACGCATAATTATGTGGCTTCAAAGTCATGGGAGTCCCAACTTTAGCAATTTCGAGACTCCCATTTGGGAATCATGGGACAAAATGTCATTTGGATGTGGGCCTTGTGGAGAGGCACAAAGTATACTATAAAGGGGGAAGGTGGTGGCTTCCCCCAAGTCCAGGCTGTGGTGAGTCTTGTGAGTCTGAGTTGCCTGTGGCTTGTCCTAGCACCAAAAGTGCTCCAACTTTGCACTAACCAACTTGTTGTTTGGTTTTGTGTAGGTCCGTGTGAGTGATTAAGTGCATGTCAATCTCCCTAGTCCCATCCTAGAGCTCGAGCACGCCCCTTTACCCCCAAATTGTTGTAAGCCAAGGAACGTGCCCCCAACTCCTTGCTCTTTTGTTATGTTCACTTCAAACTCATATTTGAGTCTATCAAGGAGCTTGGGAGTGCGTCACCCACCTTGTGTAACTTCAAATGGTCAAAAAAAAATGAGGCCTATAAAATCTAATAGCCATAATTGGCCTTTAATTTTTGGCTAATAGCTAATAAAAGCCATATAAAAAATTTAAGGTCACCACCCAATAGATTGACCATGCACATGAAGCCACAGTGGCAACCTTCAGAAATCATTAAAAAAACCCTTGAAGCCAGGTCTTTTTGTCATGAAAATAATATTTATTTTCATGTAAAAACACTTGGGCAAATTTTATGTACCAATTTGTGAATATGAAGTATGTGTTTCATTTTGTGATGTGTTTTTAACAAGTTTTAGTGACCATGAAAATTTGGGTTTTTTCAATAATTTTTTTTTTTTGACATGTACCAAGCTACTTATGGTTATTTGGTAAAGTTCACTTTACATATTTCCCAAGTCTACTTTGACAAGTTGCAAAGTTCACCTTGCTATTGTGCTACTTAATTACTTCACCAAGTTGAGTTTACTTTTTTGCCAAGTCCACTTCCAAATGGCAAAGTGAAGTTTGTAACTTGACGAACTCCACAATGTTATTTGGTTAATTTGTGAATTGGGTTGCTCAAAAAACATTAAGCTCTGTCAAAGCTTATGCCCAAAATTAAATTGCCTCTAGCTCTATTTTTATTTTTCATGGGTCGATTACCCCACCCCCACCCCCTTTCCTTCTATTTCTCTCTATCCTTTTCTTTTTCTATTTTGTTGTTTATGTTGTTGGCTCTTTGAAACTTCAAAAAAGTTGTTCGTGTTCATTTTTAAAAAATTTCATGTTATTTAAGGATTTTTTTTAGGGACATGAAAGTGTGTTTATGTGGTGTTTTGCAATTCCCTACATTTCTAATTGGGCACATGGCTACATGTAAAAAAATGATTGAGGGAAGTAAGATCTAATGTAGCAAAATCAATTTGATCATGAAAAGTTTTTCTTTTGGGCATAGGAATAAAAACCCAACTAAAAATTATTAAGGGAAAAGTAGTAACTTTGTATTAAGACCAAGACCTATGATTGCTTTAATAAAATAAAACATCATTCACACATGGGGATGGTGGTAATGGTAACAAAACAATTAATGAATATTGTTCAAACTACAACATGTCTAGTCAAGAGCTTGGGTTATTATTTTGGTGAATTAAAGTTTTGGAAATATCAAGTTGTATTGTTTGCTTTTGGTTTTTTGAATAAAGTACTTGTTGGTTTTACACAAAGATTAATAATGAAAACAAGTTTTCTTTAGTGCTTTTGTGGTGAAATTGTGTCATCTTGGTGATGCTATTTTCAAAAATAAAAGTGGGATGAACAACAAGGTTAGGCATGAATCATTGGTATGAGAATCTCTATTTCACTTGGTTTTTTTTGTGTGTTGTAGTGTTTATGTGCTATTTATTTGTTTTATGGGTAAGTTAAACTAACATGTAGAGGTGATATGTAACCTTTTGCGTTGTTGCCTTTTGTAAGTTCTTATGGATGTAACTAGGAAAAGCTCAAGCATATGAGGATGGAGTTTTTAAATTTTTTTTGATTCAATGAGGCATTGTGAGTGAATTTTTTTTAAGTCATGGGTGGGGAAGTGTAAAGTGATAATTTTTTTTGTTGATGCTAGATTTAATCATCATGTTTTATTAGTAGAAAAAATGGTCATAATGTTGTAGTTAACTTTTGGTGAAACCTTGAAGGGGGGGAGGGGGAGATGATTTTTTTTGAATTTAAAAAATATTTGAATAAAAATACAAGGTGCCATATATTGGTTGTTGGGAAAATTTTATAATTTCATTAGTTCTATATAATAGGGTTATGTTCATTTGAAAAACCAATTGATAATTAATGTAGGTATGCAATAATTTTCAATGGTAATCTTCTATAAAAAATAACATATTTATTTTAAAAATTAGGTATAAATTGTTAATCAATTCAATTGGTAGGTTAATAAATGAATTAAGGCCACTAATTAATTCAATTAGTACTAGGTTGTTAAATTCAATCAATAAGTTATTAAATGAACTGATATTAATTAGTACGTGAATTAGTTAAATTTTCCACATCATTTATTTGGAAATTTTGATTATAAAAAATGTAAGCATGAGTTGGTCTTTAGGAGTAGATCATATGTTCATCATTTGTCTTTTACTTTTAGTTGCATTGAAAGAAAGGGAATGGTTAATGGTTCAAAAATCATATTTATATATTATTTGTTTGGCATGAACTATAATTTTTCCATCCAAAGGAACAAATGATTATATTCCTTTCACCAAGTAGTACCTTGTTTAACATAAGTAACATATAATTTTAACATTTAATGTCCCCTCTCTGAAGGAAAAATTATCAATTCAATTATTTAAAATTTTTTTTAGATGAAATTGTTCCAATTTGAGAGCTTGTTTTTAGGCAAGACTTGAGTGTAGAGTAAATGTGCCATATGGTGGCTCATTTTTGTTTTCAAAGTTTCTAATTTTGTAATGTACCCTTTAATTAGAAACTTATAATGAGTAATACAAATTGTCAATTGTTTCTAAAAAAATGACTTGATTACAAAAATAGTTCTATTTTTATTAATATGGACTTTATTGCTTTCAAAATATGAACTTTATTACCATTTAACCACATTAAAATACTAGTTTAATATTACAAAGTAGACACGTCAATTCTGATTCTTTGAAAAAATGAACTTAATAGTGCATAAATCCCACATATGTTTGAGGATTAGTAAATGTTGTTTACTTGCCCTTTAAATGACTTTGGTCATTATCAAAACTTGTATGGTGGGAGTATTTCAATTTGATAATTAGAGTCAAGGATGAAAATTTGTGGATGTACGTTATGAAAAAATTGGATGTGTGAAAGTGTAGTAATTGGAATGTTAATTGTATGGTTTGAGATGTTGTGTGTTAAAATTTCAGTGCTACAATTATCAAGTGCATTATGTGTAGATTGTATTGTCATCTTTGTGATAATAAAAATGAAGGAAAATTCACTAAAGAAAAAAACAAAATTGAAATTTAAAAAAACTACAAGTTAGAGTTTAATGCATGATCTTTTAAAAATTTGTAGTACAAGTATGGGTAGGCTATTGTAACAAAATGTCCATGAATTTAAATGTTGATTTTGAACAATGCAAATTGATTTCCCAACATTATGCCATTGTATTTACTTATGCATAGATTTTGAACACCTCCATTTTTGGTTACAAAGTTCTTAAGGTTGTTTGATTTCTATTTTCTTCTAATCATTTGGTTATAGAACTAAATGCAAGAAAATGTAGTTTCCATCTAAAAATTTAATCTTTTCAAACTATTTTTCAATAATGATTTTCTTTTCCTAGAATTTTATTCATGCCCTATCATTTCTTCTTTGAAAGAGATAGAAAAAGGCCACTTTTGAAATAACCAAGGGCGAATTATCAACTTTATATTAAATTGACATAAATCAATCTAGTGATTTAAGGTAGAAAACGACTTGTGTCCAATTATCAAAGGGAGAAGTGGGTAAAGGAAAAAACATTAATCCATTTCAATTGAAAAAAATCTAAAACAAATTGAATTTAGGACAAAAAGTAAAAAGATTTAGAAGTACCATTATGCAAATTTAACATTACTTTACAAGCTTCTAATATTTCCAATAGTTGGAATTCATAGTCAAAATATTTAAATCAAACCTAAAATGAAATCAAACATCCATTCATTGGTTGACTTTACAAAATGTCATGTAGTATTCAAACAAGTCAATAACATGGTTTTTTCAACAAAATAAATAATAAGATTGACAAAAAAATTAATATTTTCTAATCACCACATATAATTAAATTGCCATAAAATAATTTGCAATATTCACTATTTACAATAGCACATCATTCAACCATATTCATCTTACCAAACAACCATGACTTCAATAAAATTCAAAAATAAAAAACTTATTGATGTTTAAAGCAAGCACAAGAAATAACATAGGTATTATAATATAGGCCTTCACAAAGATCCAACCTAGAAAATATTTTTATGCTTTTAGAAATCACATTTTTAAAAACGTATGCCATTGCCCTATCTTTAAAACTATTTAGTAATAGATTTTGCATTTGCCTCACCATTGTTTCTCAAAGCACCAAATTGCAAACATGCTAAAATAAAAAAAATCTACAATCCTTGTTTTTTTGAATGAAAGTAGCCATAAATTAGATTTTAACATGGAAATTTTTGAATTTTTTTTAGTTTAATGATCAATATGAGGATTTTTTTTTACTTTAACATAATAATATTATGTTTTATGTTCTTAATATGTATTAAAATAGAAATTTGAAAATGCAAGTAAATTCAAATATGTGTCCCAAATTGGTTTAAAGTAGATGAAAATATGATTTTAATTAGATTTTCGACAACTTCAAGTTGATGGAACATTAAAATGTATTCACTACTTAAGACTTTTGCATAGTAAAGGACATATTTTGCCAAATCTCTAATTTAAAAATAAGTTCTAGCACATTTGACCTAGTTAGTTTTAAACCTACTTATTACATAGTTTTGTTACATAAAAGTTTTTGAAACTTGGTATTAAACTTATTATAAACTTAATGAAGTTCATGATGAATTTATAATGATACTTAAAGAAAATTTGAATTTTTTTTCTTACACTTACATAAAAATAGAGGATTTTACTATTGAGGGATATTTTTTCAAGGCTTACTTCTTCATGCTTGCTTTCACTCACGTTTGTCTTTGGTCAACAATCATTATGTGTTTAGAGAACCAAGTCCTAATCAAAATTGTTAATCCATTACAATGTCAAAGAATGACCAATCTCAAGATCGGTTACCTCCACATGTTCTGTTTTTTCTTGGTTCTTGTTTTGGTCAACTTTGCACTTGTGAGTTCCTTCTTCTCCATGATTTTGATAACACCCATAACCATTGCTTTCCTCATGCCGTGCACAACAAATTAGCCCAATAGGGGGTATTCAACAAATATTTCAACATCATTGGTTTAGTAGGAATCATCTTCACAAACCTTACATTTCCATTCTTTAAGAATTTTGACTCCTTTAGCTCCTTACTTGAATGGTGATTCATTGTAAATTTCAAAAAAAATCATTACAATGTTAGATGTCTAACAATTTAGCATGGGTGCATGACCATTACTAATTTAGTTAAGGCGATTCATGATGATGATCTAGGAGGTGAAGATAGGTAACTTTTTTAACAATGTTGTTTTTTGAATTACTAGTGGGTGCCCGTGGCCGAAGGCCACTGTGAAGTCCCCCGTGGGTGCCCATGACCTTCGGCCGCCAGTGTGAAGTTTTAGAAGTTTTATTTTTCCTTATCTTTTACTCTTTATTTGGCCCCTGCCCTGCCCGCCTTGCCCTGCCCCCTGCCCCGCCCTGCCCTGTCTGGCCGCCCGTTCTCCCGAACCCCGTTTTCCAGAACCCCGTTTTTTCCGGCCCGGGCCCGTGGGTGCCCCTGCCCGGCCCGGCCTAAACCCCCT
>Ga0209208_10013266_pt1 | contig 10312 bp, 3 predicted proteins | sample S1TSphfallax_3_FD_187694 | JGI IMG/M metagenome (GOLD analysis project Ga0209208, IMG submission 187694) | Host-associated microbial communities from peat moss isolated from Minnesota, USA - S1T2_Fd - Sphagnum fallax MG (SPAdes) (version 2) | ecosystem: Host-associated > Plants > Peat moss >... | reverse complement strand
TAATGGTAGGTAGAGGGGTCTTCTTGGATGGAAATTGTAATGAAAGTTATCCAAATGAAAGGATGAAATAATCCATTAGTCGTAAATTAGTCATAGAGTAGTTGCAAGCGGTTTCAAATGCAAACAATAGTTGTAGATATAACCAACAGTAGTTGTAAATGTCAAATAGTCGCAACTAGTCGCAAATTCATTGGTTGCAAAATCACATATTTCTACTAGTGTAACCATTTAATAGTTAAGGACTTTTTCATGGTTAAAATTTGACCACATTTTCATAAGTTCATATGAGTTGTAATTTTTTTTTGTTTTTCAATTTATTTGTCCCAAAAGCATATGTTTCTAAAAAATTTAAATGGGGCATTATTCTTATGGACTTTGGGGATTTTCCTTTTAGGATTTCCAAATTTTAAAAAATGACATCAATTACATCAAATACAAGTTTTCACATAAATTTTGGAAGGTTTGTAGGTGATTGAACATATATTATTCAAAGATTATAATAATAACATTTTTTGAAATAATGACCATGTCCATTTGAATCATTTTAAAGAATCTTGTATAAACTTGTAAAAAGTGTAATTTTTGTTGATATTGAGCCACCGTAGCTTGCATCTAACCCCCCACAAAAGTCTTGGAATCCTTTTTCCTTTTTTGGGTACCCTAATCATGAATGGACCCGATATGGGTTTGTTATCTATGGTTTACAATGTTTTCTTTTGTAACAGCAATGGTGGTGGATAGCAAGGTAAGTGGTACATAGGAAACAAAAGAGCGACCATAATCTTACATTTCTTCTCATTTCATTCAAGAACATCAATATATTGCACAACTTACATTTAGTCCAAATGTACACTACAAATTGTCGAAAGCACCTATGAATTCATGCAAATCAAATCTAGGAAGACTATAAGGATCAATTGACGAATTTTTATACCATTTTGTTGCAGTGACAATGCAAGACTTAAAATATTTTCCTTGTTTTGTGAAAACTCACCTCAAGCCAAAAACAACATGAAGCCATTACTACAAATTGTGGGTGTAGTTCACTAGTCCATGTTTAGTGGACGATTGAATTCATTACATCCCCACTAAGTCCCATTCATTGGGACCATTGAATTCACTCAAATTCTAATGAAATCACTTGGTGTAAAAGGACACATTTTGTTGTAATGAAGGGTGAAATAATATGGGTGATCATCTCATTTTGTTCTAGTGAAAGGTGAAGTATACATTTGAAATAATCTAAGACATATAGTTTGTATGTTCGGATGGTTACAAATTGTGACACACGGTGCAATAAAAATTTGCCATGTGGCATATTAATTTCATTTGTCCAAAATAAATTTAAATCAATATTTATGTATGTAGGTCAAATAAGGTAAATAGGTACCTACCTACCTACCTATGTTAATGTACCTACATAGGTAGATAAGTAAATAGGTAGGATCTACATACCCCATTTACATAAGTTAAACACCTAGTTCAATATGACCTATTTACCTACTTAGGCTAAATACATGCTTAGGTAGGTAGGTAGGTGGGCTAAGGAGGTAAGTAAATTAGGTGTAAATACATGAATATTTATTATATTGGGTTAGACCTATTTAATTGGCTCATCCCACATGCCAATTTTTTAACACAAAAATGTAAGACAAAACACCTTATTTATATATATTTCAATATGAGAATGAAAGACAAAACATATGGGATATTAAACTTTTTACTTCTAAGTAGTTTGCGACTAAAAATGTTTAGTCACAAACTACTTGTAACTAAAAAGTTTATCCCATGTTTTTATCCTCATTTTAATTTTTTTCAATCATATAATTAAGTATGTAAGTGATTAATTAACTAGCTAACTAATAAATTAAATAATTAACTAATAAGATTATTATTTAATTAATGAATAAAAAATAATGAATGTTAATTAATTACTTAAAAGATACTAGAAAATAATTTATTATTTAAAATAATAATTGAAAATAGCTATTTAATTTTATAATTAAATAATTTATTAAATATTAATAAATATATTAGATAATTTAAATTAATAAATATATATTTTTAAATTAAATATTACTTATAATGACCAATTAAGTAATTTAACTAACTAATCATTGACTATTATTGAAATAACTAACTTATTATTAATAATTTATTAATTAATAGCTCATAACAAACTTAATGATTGAAATTTTGACTAATTAATTACTAATTTTTAAAACTGTAATAATATAACTAATAAGTAACCGAAGCTAACTACTATATTATATTATTATTTTTTCCAGTTTTATATCTAATAAAAAAAATTAATTAAAAAAATATTTAAAAATAAAAAAATTAATTGAATTATTATTGTAGGTAGTTGGTAGGCAAGGCTAGTTATTTTATTTTCATTATTCATGTTACTATTTCATTTGTTAAAAATGTTTATGAAGTATTATAATAAATATCACAGTAAATAATAATAATAATTAATGAGAAATTTAAGTAATTTTTGCATTTGTATAATAATTTACTAATTTTTAACTAAATGTTTACTTATAATAATAATAATAATAATAATAATAATAATAATAATGTAATTTGTAACTAGCATAAGTTAATTATTTTATTGTTATATATATTATTATGTCATTTGCAATAATTTTAAGAAGTATAATAAAATAGCTTGGATAAATATCTTGGATAAACTTGTAATATCAGGGCAATATATATAATACATATATTACATAGAACCTTAATATATTCAGAATATATAACTAATGTAACCATAATATGAATGCCATTTAACACAAATTATAATCCTTGAATACACATGTAATATGGCCATTCATTTACATTCAAAGTATACATTTGTAAATCCTAATATACCCAACCATACCCTTTAAAGTACACAAAATACACCTTTGTATATTCATAAGGCTATGACTAAATTAGTCACATTTGCAACTAATGGGACAAAAGTTGTTATTATTGGATGAAAACCACATTAAATATTCACATGGAAGCATGAAAATCATAAAATCATAATTAGTTGAATGCAATTGCAAATATGACCAACATAAAAAATAGTTACAAACATGTGTGAATGATTGATAGTTACATGTAGTTGCAAATAAAGTGGTAACATTTTGGCCAATTTCTATTAATGATTGACAATTTACATTCATGTTTAAATTCCATTGTGTAGCCGAGCTATTATGTAGGTGGTTAATGGATGAAACATTGATGTATATAGTTGGCATTTAGTCATGTTGGAATCAGGGATTGTAGCCATGCTACTTGGTGGTGTGAGTCAAAAACTGACTAGTTAAAATTAAAATTTTATATTTAATTACAATGCAATCCCATTAAAATTGCAAGGCAATTGCACATGGGGTTATCACAAAGACCATGCATATGGCATGACAACGTCCATGCCAATTAACATTTGTCACATTGGATGTGTTCATATGGGGAAGGACCATGCAATTCACATCATTGCATTTGGGCGCATGAGTTGCATATTACAACTATAAAGCAATTGAAACACAAAGTCAATGCACAAAGACCAACGTTGTATAACCAATCAAAATGTGTTCAAAATATTCCATACCCTTGGAACTTCCCAAGAAGTCATGTGCAACTGATCATTTTTTAATGTTATAACCTAGTTGTAATTTAATTGGTCTAGACATGTAATTGTAATGTAGTTGGTATGGACATGTTGTTGTAAATTAATGCAGTCTTTGTGGACACAATTTTTTTATAATGGTCTTTGTCTTTCTTATCAACAATTCATTTGATAAAGGAATTCAACAAATGGTAAAGAAAAGGAAGACTTGCTCTTAGTATTTACAAGGTTTAATGCCCCAATTTTTTAACATTGCCATACATGCAAAAGTCATTTTTTTGTGTGTTAAAGTAGGGCACATTATAAAGCATAATAGTTTTTCCACTTTGGAACATTTCATATATAAACAACTCCTACCTAGAAGGTACTTGTGAAATAAAAAACTTAAAACATGAAATGCCCTATAATTATTAAACAAACCCCACCAAAGGGTTTGCCATGATTAAAAGAAGAGTGGCTCCAAAAAATGCACTATACAACATTGATTGGAACATTATGGAATATGTGAATAAAATCAAAAAAATTATGAAAATTCATATGCATAATTTCTAAATTATTAAAACAAAGTGTTTGAGTTTTGTGTCAAAAGGATCATTGATAGACAAATGGGGCATACAATGCAATGTCAATTTAAAATAGTCAAAACAAAGTTCAAGATCCTAATATAATTTGAAGTCCTCCACAAAAAATGAAGATAGATGAAAAATTAAAATGTTGTTGAAAGAGATTAGGGAGAGGGATAAGTGTTGAGAGCATGTGCAACACATGAATATTTGTTTACATGCCCATGGACAATGTTCCAATGAAACATTTATGAGTTGAGAAGTAGTCATCTTGGGGAGAAGGATGAGAACAAAAACTTGTCATTGAAGTTTGACATTGATCAATTTTTTTTGGTTTTATATGAAGGAAAATCATTTTAAACTAACAAGTTAAACCACAAGAGAATTTTAGCCAAATCATGTTACATACAAATAAAAATATATAAAATCTAGGAATCTTATTATGTGTTGGTGAAACATTATAACCTATTAGCTAAATATGGTAATTTCAAATGAAGAAAGCTATGTATTTGCCCAAGTCTTTCAAATCTTGGCAATTTCATAACTTCCTCAAAATGTAGTGACTTTCTTGGAAATTTTCCAAAATGTTCCCTTGACCATGTTGCTTAGTTTTTTTCTTATAACAAAATGGAAAAAAATTGTCACAAAAAAATCATTGTTCTTAGTTGACCTAAATGAAAAACTCATAGTTTTTTTACATTGACAAAGATGATTCTAAACTTAAAATTTTCTTTAAGTGGTAAGTTTATTTTTAGTCATTTGTAAAACCTTCATCAAATTTTCTGCATTGAATATTAAGGAAAACCATTATAGTGTGTAAGATTGCATAATTTTACTTCATGATTTTGTAAATTACCAATTAGATTGTATAAAACTTTATAATACGAAGTGATCTTAGTTTTTTTATTTGTTTAAAGGGGTATAATTAAGTTGCTTGTAGAAAGACCATCAAAGTTCATAGGATATTGAGGAAGATCATAATATTGTGTATACTTGCATAATATTACTTCACGACTTTTTAAACTTTTGGTCATAATATATAACCTTGAACTTATGTTTTAGAGAAGTAACCATCTTTGCCCTTATAATTGAGGGGGCTTTTTGAGGTTTCAAAAGCTTTTGGAAACTAGTCAAGCAACATTGCATGTCCACATTTGAAGTTTAATCAAGATGCCAAGACTTGAAGTTCTTGACATTGATTTGCTTCAAATGGGAGTAAGAACACAAGTTGAGGCATTTGCAATCAAACAATGAGTGTTGGGAGTTGTATCTAGTCCGATTTGGTGTGGTTTATTGTGCTATAAAACATTACTATTGTGTTTGTTTTGTGATTTTTGTTTTGGTGTTTTGTCTTTGCCAATTGTTTGTTCCAAGAGCTTTTCTCTCATCACACAAACTAAACTATATACCTTTAGAGCTTTTTTTGTGCTTTCTATTTTTCAATTTTTATTCCCATGACATTTAAACCGATTTCTTCTTTGCAATTTGCATGGGAGATGGTGATCATACTAGGTGCATGAGATAAAGTTTTGCAAACATGGAGTTAAATTATAAACCTTGAAACTTTTGTGCATTGTTAGAGTTTGATCTAATTCAAAGATTTCAAGAATTAGAGTTTTCTAATAGGAAGACGTCAAGTTCCTACCAAAAGTCTTTTCCTACTTCTACTTTTTCTTCTATCATTCTTTGAAGTCCTCTCATGTTTCAAGAATAGGTAGAGTTTTCTTGATTTGCTTATTAGGTTTGGTTAGTTGTTTTTTTTCACTCATTTTAATATGTAAAAAGAAGAGGATCTATAAAACAAACAATTAGTTTGCAAGTTATGGTCAAACTGATCTTATAAGATTAAAAAATTTGTGCTAATCATGTCTTGATTAGGCAATTGGTGCCAAGCCCACCACAACAAACCAAGCCACAAAAGGCCTTTTGGTTAAAATATATGGTAAGATAAGACACCTTGAAGTTTGGCACAAAATTAAACTATTAGGTACACATGCAATGTCTACACACTTATGCTAGTTGGCATAAATTGTATTATATATTTTAAAATCTAATTTGGTATGGAATGAACAAGTAAAAATTGCTAGCCTAGGGCACATCCATAGGCCTCCTCCCACCCTAGTGGCTCATGTTTTTCCAATGCATTGTCATTCAAGCTACTCCCCTTCTCCTAGGGCTCCTCAAATCAGGGAAGAACTTCTAGGGCCACCCATTTTCGTGCTTAAAGCAATGTTTTCTTTTAGGCGAAATTTTGCAAAATTTCAACCTCAAAAAAAAGATTTCAATCTATATAACAAAATTTTCATGAAAAAGTTTACCAAAATTTGCCAGATTTTGAAGAGAAAAAAAACCAAATTGCTAAATGTTTATGATAAGTTCCAGTAGGTAGGCAAGAATATAGAAGGATTCTGTTTTATTCCTACTTTCATATCTAGTATTTAGCCAGATTTGGTTAAATTGTTTTTTTGGATGATCATCACTTCGGGTACATCACAAACTCCTTAAAAAAACCTTGGCTTAAAAGAACAAACAATTGTGTTTGCCTTTTTAAAAATAAAAATCATTCATTCATGTTTCTAAATTGTGGGGATATATGTTGTATAAACAGCCATTTGTATAACTGGACTGTTCATTTTGTGTGTGTGATCAATTCACCTCAAAATAGACGAGCAGATCAAAAACCTCACATCAGCAAAGAACCTTGGATTAAGCTTGTGAAGGATTATAAACGAAGGAGAGTGTGGATATGGGGTGAAGCCAATCTGATCCATCTATGTTGATTACTCAGCTTGGCTCACATGTTCATGACTCACCATTGTGACTCACTTCTCATCCTTTATGTGTTGTGGGTAGTTGAGTAATTCTATTGGGCCATGCCTTTAAGGCAAGGCCTATGCATTGGATGCACTCTAGCATGCACCTTGGCTGAGAAACAGGCAATCTTCAAGCACACCTATGTAAAATGTTTAATAACTTAGAGCATCTCCAGGGGTGCTCCGTATGTGATCCTGCTCAGAAAAATGGATGAAGAAAACCCAACATATGCTGGTTTGACTCAGGAAAATGGTTTTAGCTCAGCATGCATGCACACGTTGCCGTGGCTGGTAAAAGGCTTAGCAGCGCTATGCACCTGCCAAAAAAGAGTGTAATAAATATGATCTAACTGCTGCTTAGTGTTTCTGATTGGCCCATCATAATGATTGGTCCAGGTGGTTTGTTGTTAGTAGTCCCCCACGTATTTGTTGTCCCAGTTTCAGTTTTCTTCGTGAGGTTGCAAAAGAGTACATAACTAAACTTGGATGTGAAAAATATTTTCGCAGGGTCACATACTCAGCACCACTGGAGATGCTCTTAGAGCTAGCTCAAAAATCTACAAGCTTTGGACTTAAAGATTTAGAAGTAGCCCTAGCTAGACAGAGGCAAATGATTTGATATTCAACTTATTTCAAAGGTAGACTCAATTGTTATGCACCTTTTTTTATTTGGTTCATGGGTAATTTTTGGTTTGATTCCATTTTCACTTTTTTTGTTAAGAAATATACATTATTATGTATTAAAAAAAGGATATTCTGATTTTTAAAATATGTTTAAATCTCAGTAAGATTAATATAAATGTCATCAAGACATGGACCTTGTCTATTTTTGCACTTTTAATATCAGTCTTCATAGTAGAATTAGGGGTTTTAAGTAGCTCCTAATTGCTCAATTCTGATATGTTATTCATTGTTGGTGTTTGATTAATTGTATCATTGATCTTTGGTAGGGCTTTAATTAGACCCTAACTAGGGCTGTGCTTATAAATTTTTGACAACAATGAGACAGAGATCAGAAAATTAGGTCCTAACTGGCCATTTTCTAATCTCTGTCTCATTGTATTTTATCATCAGTCTTTAGTAACAAATCTAGGGCTTTAGACTTTAGACCTTCTTAATTAGGTCCAATTTCACCATGATATCTTTTCAACTCCCCTCATATTTCCTCTTATCTCCCCTACTAACTAGATAAGGAGTGGAGCCAAGGAGTGCTTATTTCAGCTGAGGAGTGAGGTGTTCTTGAGATAAGGAGCGAAGCCAAGGGGCGCTTATTTCGGCCTAGGAGTGAGGCGTTCTTGAGATAAAAGCAGCAAAGTCAAGGGGCACTTATTTCAGCCGAGGAGTGAGGTGTTTCCGAAGATAAAGGAGTGGAGCCAAGGGACGCTTATTTTGGCAGAGGAGCGAGGTGTTTCCAAGCTACAAAAGGGTGCTTAAATTCGGAAACACCCACAGCCCACTCCTTGACCATTACACTACCAAAATTTAATTTGAAAAGTTTCCATCAAAGAGAGCTTCAAATCAAGTGCTACCGTATGTCACACTGTGGCCTTACCATTTACTTTAGAAAAGTATCTTAAGGCAAAAGAAGAATTATGGAAATCCAAAAACATAATCTTTCAAAAAAATCCTCTAAAAGAAATCAAAATCCTTTAAGATATCATAACTCTATAACTATTATCTCAAGTTTCAACACAAGCCCAAAAAATGCTCATATAAAAATAGACCTACTACCTAGGGGCTGAAAATCCTTAAGCTACTATACTCTATAATGAATCTAAACACAATATCCTTGCCTACCAAGGCAAGGCCAACACACACATTTACGTACATATCTCAAATACATACAACTACACAGACATATCTCATATACGTATAAATATACATACATGTATCATATACGTGTACGTATAGATGTGTGTTTGTACTAGACAAGCGTATACAGTAGTGTTGTTGCATTCCTGAAATGCTCGACCCATCGTTCATTATCTCCTCTGTTAGATTCTCTCTGGATCCGCTGCGGAGGAAGTGCTTCCCATCAACAATCGCAGCATCAAGGAATTCAATCTCTTTGTAGCTTAGAACGGAAGATTTGGGTCTGGGTTTATTGAAGATTTGGAGGACTGTGTTTTTCTGCTTCTTGTGCAGCACAAATTTCAGATATGGCGGCTTTGTCTTTGGTGTCAGTGAAAGCCGTAGCAGCAGCAGCAGGGCTTCACACACAGCAACAACAACAACAGCAGCAGCAGCGTGGAGTCCAGAGCGGTAGGATTTTCAAGAGTGAAGGTTTGAGCCTTCCCAGCGACCGCATGGCGCTCAAGAGTGCATTCCATAATGGCGGAGGAGGAGGATCATCCGGCCTGCTGATTGGGTCGCAGGGAGTTGATGCTTCTATCGCTGCTGTACGCTCTAGAGTTACAATGAGGGTGGCAACAACCAAGGGCGCTTACATTTGCAGAGACTGTGGGTAAGCATCAGGTCTGCATTCCCCCCCCCTCTCTCTATCTCTCTGTGTCTCTCTCTCAGACATTCTTCAGGCTATAGGTACCCATTGCCTTACAAAATGCTCAGATTTCTCCCCAGTTTCTTGGTGAAGAAAATTTCCTAAGGAACCAAGTCCACTATCAACCAAGGTATTTCATCTTGAAGGTTTTCCCCTCGATGTGCTTTCACTACAACATCTCAATTCTACCATCAATTACTCTGAAGTTCTCTGCATACCTCCCCCCCCCCCCGGGTAATCACCAGTTCAGAGACGAAAAGATTGAGAGTGACACTGTGGATCTGGAATTGGCATTTTGAAGAGTAAGAGACCTTCTTGGCACATATCACAAACCCATGGATTGAGATGTTGTGAAACCACATTGAGAGAGACACAGAGACAGAGACAGAGCATGACGGATGACACCATTATCTTCTTGTGGGAAGAGACAAAAACCTGGCGACGCCCTCCAAAATGCACTCTGCAATGAGTTTGATGAATGTCAGTCTTGGACCCAATTGAAAGATAATAGGGAACACAAAGAACAGGATGCAACGGAAAGGATTTTGCATCAGTGGTATGTTTTGTATCTATCCAGGCACATTCTGCATTTGTTCATTAGTAACCTTGAAGTCACATCCCATGCTATTAGAATCCTAATTTCCTTGGAGGGTTCCATAATCAGTGACACTCTTGTTTTAGGTCCTAAAGAGATAGATGGATGTTTTCAGATGTTGGTTTTCATGGAATCATCCCTGGAATGCTGTTTTCTGCTAGTACTTACTTTGCAAATTATGTTGGTTCATGACAGATACATATATACTGATCGCAAGCCCTTTGA
>Ga0209208_10013265_pt1 | contig 10312 bp, 3 predicted proteins | sample S1TSphfallax_3_FD_187694 | JGI IMG/M metagenome (GOLD analysis project Ga0209208, IMG submission 187694) | Host-associated microbial communities from peat moss isolated from Minnesota, USA - S1T2_Fd - Sphagnum fallax MG (SPAdes) (version 2) | ecosystem: Host-associated > Plants > Peat moss >... | reverse complement strand
CCATAATGAATATCTGGGAACAAGGAATACTTAATACCTTGCAGTTTCAGCACAAATTATGTTATTTGTTGAAATGTTATATTTTTAAAAAGCTTTTTTTTTCCTCCGAAACAAGACATTTTGGTGCACGAAAACAATTGTTTTTGGAATATTCAATTTGTTGACATGGAATCTTCAAAATTAATCAATTATTCAACAATTATTGAACATACATGTGTTGAAGCTGCTCATTTACTAGTGTATATGAATCTCTTATAGTAAGGGTTCAACATGACAAGGGATACATCACAACAATTTTAAATCGCCGATGTTGGACATTTGGATTTCTTTAATGTTTCTATACATAAAGGTCCAACCTGATCTTATACAATTAAAGAAAACCAGAATGCTATGTATAAAATTATAATGAAAATCTATACATAAAGGTCCAACCTGATCTTATACAATTAAAGAAAAGCAGAATGCTATGTATAAGATTATAATGAAAATCCATGGTCTGCAAAACATGATTAAAACACTCATGTTCTGTCATGACTCTTTTAAACTTGAGAGGAACCCTGTGGAGCTAGCCTCTAGAGTTTTTATCTTGCGAGTATTTTGAGTGTTATGTATATATATTTTTCTATATGTCAAATCTTTATAAATAGTGTGGAAATGAGACGTTAGTGCAAGGAGGATCAAGCTCCGGATGGATGATAGGTGAAATTTTCCAACCAAATGAAATTATTTTTTTATATAGAAAACATGATCCCAAGCCATCCATGTCTATGGATCAAATTAATTTCAATGGATGAATTTAACCCCATTGATCAGATGAATCTTGTGTATGATTTATGTCCAAATGCAATGATTTGCATTTGCTTTAGCTGCTGAATGACCCAACTAGAAGAATTTTCTCCTTGGTGGCTGAATGAAACAATTAGATGAAACTTCATGATATTTCAGTAATCTCATCTATCATCACTTAAAATTTAATATTATTCATGTGGAATTTATTTCATCCATTGAAATCCATGTATATTGCATGAATGAACATAGAATATCATCATCCATTAATTTTAAAGGATGAAACACTACTACAGAAACGAGGTGCAATTTACTAGTCTAAATCATTGTGGGACTTTAAAAGTGAATTAATTTCAATGCATTTTACTGATTCCATTCTGGTGAAAGTTATTTCACTATAATATCATTATGTAGACACCATGTTTCATTATTAATTAACATAATTTATTATAATAAATAAGTTTATTTCTATGTTTTAAAAAAATTCTATTTATGTTATTTTATGATATATCTTATATTATTTTAAGCTACTTTAATTATTTTAACTTATATTTTATGTTATTATAGGTTATTATAAATTATTTTACCCTAAATAATTATACGTTATTTTACCTTAAAGTATATTAACTATTTTATTATAAACTTTTAAGTTATTTTCAATTAAATTATTCAACTAACTTTAGGTTATACCTTAGGTTATTTTATTTAAAATTAGTATATGTTATTTCAAGTTATATTTAAAATTATTGAAGATCATTATACTTTATGTTATTATAAATTATTTTATCCTAAGTATAATAACTTAAAATAATCTAAAATAAAATATAATGACCTAAGGTAAAAATAACCTATGAAAAATAATTTTAAATACCCTACAATATAATAATTACAAATCACCTATGATATTATAACATAAAATATTCAACAATAATTTACAATACAATAATCACTAATAGTTGTAATATAACATATAATAACCAACAATAACTTATAATATAATAACCATTAATAACCATTAATAAAATAGCCAATAATCATAAATAACCATCAATATCCACAATAGAATATTCACCAATAGGCATTAATAGAATAAGCACCAATAGGCACTAATTATAATAACCACTAATAACCACCAACATCCAATAACAAAATATCCACCAATAACCATTAATAAAATAACCACCAATAGGCATTAATTATAATAACCATTAATAACCACCAATATCCAATAACAAAATATTCACCAATAATCATTAATATAATAACCATTAATATCTATTAATTTAATACCAATTAATAACCACCAATATCCACCAATAGAATAGTCACCAATAGGCACTAATATAATAGCCATTGATAACCACCAATATTTCTAATAATAGAATATCCATTAATAACCATTAATAGAATATCCATTAATAGTCATTAATAGAATAACCACCAATAGTTGTTAATATAATAACAACCAATAACCACTAATATAATAACTATTAGTAACCATCAACAGAATAACTACAAATAACCAACAATAGCCATTAATAGAATAGTCACCAATAACCATTAATAGAATAGTCACCAATAACCATCAACAAAATAACCACTAATAGCCACGAATAAAGTAACTAGTAATGGCCATTAATAAAATAACCACCAATAATTATTAATAGAATAATCACTAATAGGCATTAATATCCACCAATATAATAGGTACCAATAACCATTAATAACCACCAATAACCCTAATAAAAGAATAACCAATAGCCATATATTAGATCTGTTTAAGATTGCCAAAAATAATTTAAGGTGAACTAATTTATAATAAACAAAAATAATTTAAGATGAAATAATTATAATAACCTAGAATTGCCAATAATGACATAAGGTGAAATAACTTTCAATAGCCAAAAATAACTTATAATAACTGTAAGTAACTTAAACTGAAATTTATAATATCCAAAAAATCATATAATAGCCAAAAAAAACATACAATAGTCGAAAATAACCTAGGGTGAAATAAATTAAAATAACAAAAAATAACTTAGAATAATCGAAAGTAGCTTAGGTGAAATAATAAAAAATAACCAAAATTAATTGAGAATAACCATAAATAGCCATAAATAATGTAAGGTGAAATAATTTAAATTCATGAGAAATAATCATATGATAATTGAAAGTAACTTAACATAGGTAGTATTATTATATTAACAAAAAAAATCCATTTATGAATTTTTTTTTTTCAAATCAATGGTCATTAAAATGTTATTGAATAATGATATTCAACTTTTTTTTTGTTCAAATGATTTAAAACTTTCAAAAGGAAATAAATATGATTATATACATTATTGAAATTAAAAAAAAAGTAAACTCAAATCATTTCATTTGAACAAAATTTTAATAAGATATGAATTTTCAAAGTTTATGTTTTTGTAATGTTTAAAATGAAGTATTTGATAAATAAAATGTAATGTAACACTTTATCACAACAAGTGGGGTGGTTTGATGGTAAGGGTTTTTGCCTTCATCCCAAAGATCAAGGGATCAAACTTCATGAATGATGTTGTGTATGGTCAACAATGATATGTTAGCTGAATATTCTCTTATTGAATTTTTAGAAAAGGTGCTTAGGTTGATTACATGGCCTACTTAGATTAGGTTTTTAATTTAGTTTAGGTAGTGACACGTGTCAATAAATTATAAGTTAAAAAATTCATGAAATTATCAATAATAATATATATTAAATAATTAAATTTTAATTGATTTCCATGCTAGTTAGTTAATTAATTAACAAGTGAATGGTTTGATAAATTTGTATTTCACTTGAAAAAAAAAACCTTGTCTATAGGAACTGGTCCTTATTCATTAGGGGGGTTGAAACAATTTCACTAGGTAAAATTGTTCAAATTCACTCAAAATCTAATGAAACCCAAAGTGAAATAGGACACATTTTCTAGTAGTGAAATGATTAAACTTTCATGAAATTTCAATATGATACAAAAATCATCCATTAAATGTCTAAATTTTATTATTATTATTGCATGTTCATGCAAACTTCATGAACATGAGATTTCATGTATAAAAATTTGTGATAGCCTTATTAGTTTTATGCCATTTAGTCCATATTAGTCAAATTGGTTTCAATACTGATGCACCTTGCCACCATGGTTGTTTAATGTGGACATATATGTATATAGTTGTAGTTTGGGGTGAGGGGTAGAGCTGCAACATTCTCCCCAAGTCCTCTCCAATTGTGCTTTTCACAAAGTATAGATTCTTTGTAGAAGTGCTTGGACCTCATAATGCATCAGCAATGGATCCTGAATCCCTCTTGGAATGAAGAATTTGTCTTCACTGTAGTTGAAGTAGATGTGGAGTAAGTTATTAAGCATAATGGTCTGGGATGAGGATTGATTTGTTGACAATTTCTTGGGCCAGGTCAGAATCTCAGTTCTTAGTGTTTTGAGCAGAGTTCTTTTAGGAGCTTTTTGAAGCAGCAAAAGCAGCAATCATCCATAGGAAGATGTAGCAAAAGAGGCAATCATCCATAAGAAGATGTAACAAAAGCGGTGATCATAATTAGCCAGATTTAGCCAAATCTGGCTAATTAAACCAGATATGAATTACGGATCTTTAATCACCCTTCTATAATTTTGGCTACATACTGAAAACTAACAGTAGAAATCTGGTGATTATATAATATTTTTTTCACTTCTGGCAATCGAAACTCAAAACCTTCAAAAATCACTTCATTTTTTATTTTGAATTTCTCATTTTCGAGAAATTTTGTCAGTATAGAAAACAAGGCTGCTTTAGAGTAGCACTTCTGTTATGTTGTTGTTGCAATGTAAGAATTGCTTCTCTTAATCTACAGAACCTGCTGCCACTAAGAGATTGACATATTAAAAGGAAGATTTCACATTGTTGTCCGAAGTTTGTACTTGTCAATCTTGCGTTAAATACTGTTCCAGTATCAAAATTTGATCCTCAGCCATCTTGATTGAAGCAGCAACAGGTGACAAAATCATTGGGGCAATAAGAGCCCAGGGTGGTATCTTGTGCTAACTAGTCGGGTGCCAATGAAACTGAGGTTGAAGGTTATGGGTTGTAACTCCTGACCTGATAGCCAATTGGAGCATTGAGATTCTCACGAGGGATGGTAATGGATCTTATACGTCCTGAGATTACTCCACAATACTTTAGTCTAAATCTGCATGTAAAATGATGTTTGATGTGCTATTAGTAGTTATGAATGTGTTGCAGTTTTGAAATCATTCCTTGTGATCAGAAATTGCTACTCAGGTACAAGGCTCAATTCCATGAGGAGAGTATGTGCAAGGTATTATTACCCCTCACCATGTCTTGATGAGTATGAGACATAAGTCTGTCTCTCCCAAGTCATGCCTTGCAGCATGTCCATTTGAATCAGATTTTGATATTGAAGAGCTCTATCAAAGCAAGAGATTGAATGTCAGAGTTTTGTATCATTTTGCTGAAATAATGACTCTTATTCGTGCAGCAAGGTTAACCACTTAGCTTATCCTTGCAACAGAATGGAGCTGGTGGATTGTTTTCTTCTCTGGGTAGAGTGTAATCCACCACAAATTAAGCTTGTAATCTGTACATGTCCTCAGTCTGCATCTCCATTGATGAAACAACCTGCAAGCCTAGTGGTGGATGAGACATGCAGAAAAAGATGTTTCTCTGTCTTTTGCAAGTTGGTGTTCCATGTTCTTATCTTGCCGCCATCCATGGGTGTTCCTTGTACCAAAACACTCTTGAACAGACAATGCAGTTAGCCATTAGTCAACTCATGTTGTTGATCTGACTTCACACAATCTTCCATATACATGCAGATTGCAACAATTTTTGTATACAAAAGAGTTCCTTCTGCTTGATCCTTATGAAGCTGAGACTGTGCATGGGTGAGTAGATCTGAGCTTGGTTAACCAACCTGGGATGCTTGAAAAGGCAGGCCATTCAATGAACTTCCCAGTCTCCATACAAGAAGGATAATTGTGAAGGACCAACTCTCAACTGACCTGATTCTCCCCACCAAAGATCGAGTTTCATTCATCTCAGAATTGTTGCAAGTATTTGTTAAGGGCTGACATCTGTGGTGATGAAAGAAAGTACACTTCACCCAGGTTTGATCTAACATGTTAGTACAATAATGAATGTGGCACAAAAGCTGAATGTGTTGCACTCAGGAGCTTTGCAGGGACATTGAAGTACTGCAAAGAGCTGCTATCTTGAATGTTCAAACCTCTAGTTGATGAAGAAGATGGTTGCACTACAAGAGAATGTGGTTTTTCTCAAGGCCACAGCTCATGACACATTTTTGGTTTCATCCACTACAACATGTGGTGTTTATTGTGGCATATTTTACTTCAAATTGACATTAGGTTTTGGCACATAATACTTAACAAATTCTAAACAGCAACACATTGCCTTAAGGTTGGGGGTTGGTCATAGGCTGATCTGGACATTTAGGACAGCCATTGAAGCCAAGCAAATGGAAGGAATGATTATTGCCATGTGAGATGGAGAGGATTGTAATGGTTCAAGCTCCATTTCTGTCATATACTCCAGTTCTGGAAATTTCCAAGCTTCTCCAAGCATGATGATGAGAGGAGAGAGTAACCAGGTATGTAGATGAGGCCTGAGACACCACCTTGACCTATAAACAGGTGAGTAGCAGCTCTGACAGTCATTTGCTTCTGGGATGTGAGACACTATCCCTTCTCAGAACATGCTTGCCAGAACCCTGGCATGTTCAGGAGTATTGTTCTCTCTTTATGTAGAAGAAACCAGAACCATCAGTGCTGATCTACAAGAGAAGGTAAGGGATTACCATCCCTTGTTCAAAGATATCCCACCCAGGAGCAACTTCTCCAGAACCTCAACCCTAGATAGCAGAGGAAACAGAGGATAACCAAGTGTATATGACATTTTGCAAGTTTTGTGCAGGGCCAACATGAATCAAGCTGAGATCTGTAGGTCACTTCTGCATTGCTGCTGCAGCTGGTATCTTTTGCTGCAATTGTGTACTTAATACCAGGATGAGATCTCTATGGTGTCTGAAGCATGTGAAGGTGCATTTAGCTCGACACTAGGGGGACTGCCCACCTGCACCTAGTGGGGGACAAATGTACTTGGGAGGCAACCTCAAATAACAAAGTGAACAAGGGATGTGTTACACTGTGGCCTTGCCATTTACATCAAAAGGTATCTTAAGGCAAAAGAAGAAATCTGGAAATTCAAATATTTCACCATGTAAAAATATGATCTTCAATAAAATCCTGTAAAAGAAACCAAAATCCTTCAAGTTATTATAACTCTATAACTAATCTCAAGTTTCAACACAAGCCAAAATATCTTGAAATCCTCATCTAAAAATAGACCTACTACCTAGGGGCCAAAATCCCTTAGGCTACCATACTCAATAATGAATCTAAACACAATATCCTTGCCTTGATAGGCAAAGCCAACAAAGTGCCTAAGTAATGTGATAATGTTTTTTTTACAGGGCAGTGTGATTGCTGGATTTGGTGATCTGAATTTGTTTTCTTAGTTAACTTGAGTGACCTAATAGCCTAGTCAATGTGTGATAGCTATTTCAGACAGGGTTCTAACACATTACTTGTGCACTTTGCTTTTAGAATATTTTCATTTTGCATTTTTTTGGTTAAAATTTAAAAAATTAGACACATTTGGGTGGATAATTTTAAAAACATTAAGCAAGTACATAAGTTGATTGAAAAATGGTGTCTAGTGAAGGAGATTTGCCAGTAGAGAGGTAATAAGAAGAGGTAATAAATTATAAGATGCAAGGACCTGTGGAGATTGTTTGGAATTAGTATAACGCCCACTTTAGATGAGGGTCCAAGGTTCATGGTCCAATGAAACAGAGCATTAGTCAATAATGATAAATTGGACCCATGACGATCTTTTGTATGATTTGACAGTTTTTAATTTTAATTTTTTGAAAATTAGGCACTATTTGAAAATGATTTATGAAGATTAGTCATTCTTGTCCAATTTGTTAATTAATTAATTAATTAAGCACTTCATTTTCAAATTAATTTATGTGTAACTAGCTATCCACCTATGGTAACTTATCAACCAATTATAAGGTGGTGCAAAGTCTCTTCCAATGTTGTGAGGGTATCTGGTTTGCAAGGTAAAAACTGAGGGTTTAGATCATTTCTTTTTTGACCTGAATGCAAGTTCGACAAAATTTTGTTGGAACCAATGCAAGAATCAGGCCATAGAACTAATATTTTGTTAAGTACAGAATTGAAATTGAAGCTGTGAAAAATATATTCTTAAAAATAAGGTCATGACATTTAGATAAGAAACGTTGATTATTTTTAAAAATTAATAAGTAGGATAATCTTTATAATTAAGTATCTTAATATCTTGGCGGCTTTGGCAACAACCCCTGTTGAATAATTAATATATTTTGAGAATTTGAATTTGACAACTTAGTTTTGATTTTGAAGATATGTACAAACTAAATATAATGAAACTACCTTCACTACCCAAAGTTTTCAATTGTCTTCCTGGCTGGACTACCTCATGAACTTGTGTCTGAAGAAGGCTGCTGGGGTTCAGGTGTGATCATAAATTTTGAATCATTTGGCATAATAAGCTACTATTCTTTCAAAAATCCAACAAAATTAAAAATAATTTAATTTGTGCCAAAGCTGCCAAGATATTACGATAATAATTTTAATTAGTTGTTGAATTTTATACTTACATAGACCCTTGGTTTTAATTTGTTGTAAAACTTTGTACTCATATAATCTCTAGCATTGACAAGTATTTAATGTGTGCTAGAATCAAACCTAGTTCTTGAATTAAGTTCAAAATTTATTGAATTAAAAAAATTCTAGAATTAAAATTAAAAAAATAAATTTAAAGAACTTGGCTCAAACCCCCACCCAGAGAACCTCCACTTCAGATTTACATTGTCAAAACTGAGACCAAAGGTTCCCTTTAAAAAGGAAGAACCACAAAACACCGGTCTCTTTGTCTCTTCCTTGGCTGAATTATGCAACAAAACGAAGTGGAGAAAAGATGCCAGGATGAACCGCATAGCCCATCTCAAATTTATTCTACACCCACAAGAGTCTATCCAGATATATCATAATGGGCTTGTCAAAAAGTATCAATGATGATTTTCTGATATGGAGCTGATAATTTTTCTCTACTAGCATAGTTTGAATCTTGTGTCCTATTAACTGGAGGTACAAATGACAAACAAGCAAAGCTATGCATAGATAAGGAGAGAGATCAAAGAACTTGAATGAATGCAAGTCGGACATAGGTAATAGACAATTGAAATCATGTCGGACTTAATTTAGTGCAGCACAAAGCAAGGCGAGCAAAATGAGGGGATAAAAAGTGCAAAGGCAATAAAGATGTATGTATCTGAGCCAAATAATGGTGAGCTTTATGTAGTGCAGTTTGCAACAGAAACACAGTACCTTTATTGCACAATGCACAAAACTTGGTGTCAATAATAGCTGCATGGCAGACTTTTCATTCTTACCTCAGAACCTCTTGATTATAGCTCTCCCTCATCACTAGTGTGTTTTTTTAGGAATTTTTGTTTGTAGCCAAAGTGGCAATCATCCTTAGGAAAATGTTGAAAAAACTATGATTATCCTTAGGAGGAGTTAGCCAAATATGGCTATAAATCAGATATTGAATTACAAATCTTTAATCATCCTTATATTATATTTTTTTGCTACATACTTCAAAGCAACTATAGAAATCTGGCTATTTTTATATTTCCCCCCTCATTTCTGGTGATTAAAAGGTTCTAAAATCACTTCATTTTTCAACTTTTAATTTTTTATTTTTGATGAAATTTCACCACAAAAAAGAAGGCTACTCAGCCCCCAGATTTTCAAGAGACTTTACAGTCTTTGCACTTGTGTGTGTGTTTAGTTTCCAACTCTGCATTGTCAAGTTTGTGGATGAAAACTTGTGGCTCAATCTAGCAATTGGAAATCTATGTTTGTGCTCCAGGTGTTTTTGTGGGCAATCATTTGTTTTTAATTTGTACTGGTGGGGCTCTTGGTGAGATTATTAATTATGTGAAACACTAAATACCCCCTAATGAGCTTTGTTTTGTGCATTTTGGGTTTGTATTTTGTGACCAGCATGGTTTTGCATAGAACTTTGTTGTGTAAGTTTTTTTTTTATACGCAAGCTCTACAATTTTTCTTTTTTTATGTTCTACAACTTTTACGTTCCCACCTTAACTTCGAACTCAACATCTCTCAAGAAAGAGCACGAGTACCAACCACCAGCATAAATTTAGACATTGAAAACCAACAATCGTATTTCAAACTAATCAAAACCTTGTGACAGAACCATGCAAGGTTAAGTTTTGTTGACCACCTTTTGCGTTGGACATACCCCATGAGGAGGCGTTCAATGTCTTGGATGTTAAGCTTTAACATCATCTTTTGAACTTTGAGTACATCAGATTGTGAATGCAGAATGTGAGACCACATTA
>Ga0209208_10013264_pt1 | contig 10313 bp, 11 predicted proteins | sample S1TSphfallax_3_FD_187694 | JGI IMG/M metagenome (GOLD analysis project Ga0209208, IMG submission 187694) | Host-associated microbial communities from peat moss isolated from Minnesota, USA - S1T2_Fd - Sphagnum fallax MG (SPAdes) (version 2) | ecosystem: Host-associated > Plants > Peat moss >... | reverse complement strand
AATTTATGAAAAACAACATTACATACACACTAGAACATTGTGGCCGAGAAAAAAAGCTTTGGATTCATGGAATGTACTTTAATAGTTAAATCGATCTTTAAATTCAAATTTAAGCTTCACATGAAAATATGAGAACAATATAAGAATATTGATTAAATGATATAGAGATGCCTCTCTTCCCCGTTCTTTTTTCCTTTAGATTTTGCCATATGATTTTCAAGAGTTCATCATTACTTATGTTAAACTCAAATTTGATTTTACTATACAATAGGGACATGAAAAAGCACATGTTATTGTGCATGTCCATTTTTTTTTAAATCTGAAAAAATGTTTAAATAATTATTTTTTTTGAATTAGAGAATTTCTACATACATACAAAAATGGAACGCTTGCAGCCATAGACTATGGATAAATCCAGAGAATAGTCCAGAGAAAAGAAATTATATCTACCAGGTGTGATTGGGGGACTTGGATCCTGACCCGAAAGATCATGTACAGGTGTCTTCTCAGAGACTGCCAACGCATCAGATTTATGGTGGGGTCAGGTCTCAAAAGGTGTGAAAAGAGCAGCCCAATTGGGCCTTTATCCCTAGAGGGTTGTTGTTTGGGCTCTGAGAATTTCAGAAGACCAGTTATATATGTACACGTGGTGAATGTGGATAAGAAATTTGAGATGATACTAGGGATAAGTCTCCATGATCTCCCCGTCACCCATTATTTGTAAATTGTACTAAACTAGACTTTGCCCGTCAGTCCCATTGACTATCTGAGGTGTGGGTTCTTTGAAAGTGTGTTGAAAAATAGTGACATTAACGTAGAAACCCTTGTGTCGGCATTTCACCAAATGAACTACAGATTGTGGGCACCAGTTTTATTTTTTTGTTTTTTTTGGTTTTCGCTGGCTATATATGAATAAATTTTAAAGTTCTAAATTAAGTGCATTTGGAGATTTCCATAGCCAAAGTTCGACCTTTTTTTTTTTTTAATCACCAGATTTTTAAACATGGTTCAAGTATGTAGTCAAAAAATATAAAAGGATGCTTAAAAAAATATTGCTTTCAAATTTTAACTTGTAACCAAATTTGGCTAAATCTTCATGTGGATCATTGCCACTTTGGCTACATGAAAAATTTGACCAAAAAAACCATTGATAGTGGGAGAATGGAAGACATGGAAATGTACCCTAAGTTAATGTATTATGAAGAAGAAGGAAAGCATGAATCATCTGCAAAAAGAATTTTAATGTGATGTGCCAAGTGATGTACCTAATCCGAGTCCAAAAATATATAGCTGAAAACTAATAGCATGTTCTCAATTTATCCAAGTCAATGGCTTCAGATCGTCTAAATAATTATGTAATGGTGTTCTTTGATTCATCCAGAGCCTATTGCTTTAGGCAGTCTAGCTATCCTGTAATTATAATATTAAATTATAATATTTCACAATTATTATTCAAAAACAAAGTTATTTGAATAACTACATTACTCCTTTCCTAACACCTACCTTACTTCTTTCCCCTATCCACCTCCATGGACATGAAAACGCACATGTATTAAACGGCAAAAGGCACATGTCTTAAAAGGCAAGAAGCACATGCCATGTAACATAGTAAAATCAAATTTGAGATTGACACAAATAATGATGAACAACTGGGAATCATATGGGGCCATACAATGGAAATAACTTGAGGGGAAAGCCACTAGGGTTTGCTCAATTTGGAACCTGGCTCAAATATTACATTCACAATCCTAAATACAAATACAATTGTTGAACCTAACTCTAATGGATTCAAACATAGACAAAGTTGCACACATCAAGATCAAATATTTATTTAACTATTAGACTACATTCCATAAATCTAGAGGTTGTTTCCTGACCAAAGGGTTCTAGTAATTGTGTTATTCAAAACAATTATTATATTTCACAGTTATTATTATTATTAACCTTAACTATCTCACTCCCTTGAGCCTTAAGGAATACGAAAATGCACATTAACTTTATCTTTACAACTTCATCTCTTATACCACTAAAAGTTATCACTTTTGCACAATCCTTGATGAAAACTAATTCCTTTTCAATTATCTTTACCTCTTTGTCATATCTACCACACTCCAATTGGATATATAATGCTATATATATATATATACTTGGGCTCAACACTATTATACATTATTAGTGATAATTGACTAAGGCAAAAAAAAAATTGAATTTATGAAAACTATGTTCCATTCAAATGAAAATATTGAGTGACATTATATACATCTTGAATTGAGTTGAATTCAAATACATTGAATTTGAATTTCATTTTATTGTATTCAAATTCAAACTCAATTGAGGCAAGGTACTAATAGATTGGTGCAAAAGGTATTTAAAATTTACTAATGACTATGATGTTGCAATTTCTTTTTTTGAAAAAATAGATTTAAAAACACCTTTCCATTCCTCTACCAAACAAATTCCAATTTGGAATTGTCCAAAAATGACTTACGAAACCTAAAGTGGTCATATGTAAACTAATTCCAATGAATCATCATCATTGGATTTTCAATTTGAATTTTTTTCCAATAATTTTTTTCAAAATAAGATTTTATTTATTACACTAAAGAAATCGCTTTGAAAAAACATAAATCATAGGTATAAAAAATATTTTGAAAGTCTAAAAATAGTATGAATTTATTAAATTACATTCTTTTTTAAATTGACATTATATCACCTTGGATTAATTTACAACTTTTTCTTGACCATAAGGTTCTATTTGTAAGGTTAAAATTATGTATTGAATTATTTATTACTTTTGTTAGTTGAATGTTGATGTTATTTTGATGTCAAGCTCCAATTTGGATTCTTCATGAAATTAGGTAACAAGAAATGTTGTGATAACTTAATTGTTTCACAAGTAATGGGATTCTCTTAATATAGGGAATGCCCAAAGATGAAGTCATTTACAAAATAAAGGCTTTCATGAGGCAATATCTCAATATAGACCCATTTTTTGTGATGCCTTCATTTGAAGGCGTTGCCAACAAGAAGAATAGAAAAAATCTTTAAACTTAAAAGATGTGAGAAAATAATGAACATTGCGTAATAGAAAAAAAAAAAAAAACCTTCTCCAATGCAAAACCATGCCCTTGTTTTGTCAAGGAACACAAATGTTGTATAACATTAAAAGATTTCTTTGTGATCTTTACAACTAAAAGTTTTTCTTTTTTTTAAAGAAAGATGAGGAAATATTGCCTTATTATGCTTTCATCAAAATGATAGGATTTATTAACAAATGACCATTGTTTCAAAAAAGATTAATCATAAAACATCAATCCATAAATTACACCCATATTGTAATAGGATCATATTAGTATTTCAAGTGTTGTTTATGTAACCAACCAATTTGGGGTTTTAAGGTTTACATTTATTACATAACAATATGATTGATTAAAAGGTGAATCGTTAGAGAAAGATTAGCAAAGTACATGGTCCAAAGAAACTTGGTTCAACCCTTAGGAAACAAGCCTTACTGCAAGGGTAAATCAACACTTACATGAGTATTTTCACTTTTTAGAGTGAAGGGTTTAAAAGCATCTTTCCATTGAGTAGATACACTTTCAAATTTGAATGGTTTAATTATTTACCATTAACATTAAATTTTCAATTTGAAGGTGTTGTTAATAGGGTCAATAGTATTATTTCTTTTGGGGTTAAATATCACCAAATTTATACATAAAATATTTCACTCTTTTCAAAGGTTTTTTAAAATTTTCTTAAACAACATCAAATAGTTAGAAATCATGTGTCCATGACCATTATGTTATGGAATCACCACATCAACTATACCTTCCTTGATATCCATTGGTTTTTTATTTTAAATTCAATAGCTTAAATTACATCTTAGCCCTACACTTTTCACAAGGTGTCCATATTTTGGCCTTTTATGTCGCCAAATACATCTTTTATGATTTAAAAACTAACAAGTTACTATAGACTTAAGGTTTGGGTTAAAGCTTAAAATAAGCTACTTTACACTTTTATCCTTAACCATAAGCCAATAATTAAAAAGTGATTTAGAAAAAGTTACGTACTATCAACTAGTAATATGTATAGGCCAAATCATAATTAGTTACCAAAAGCCAAAATCATAAATAGTTATTATTAACTAGTTATCAAGTTATGCAATTGCCACCATTGTGTACAGTTGTACATATTACATACATACATACATCCAACGTTATCTTGAACCTTGATACATGTAGGCTATTACCTGAGAACTTGAGTTTGCAATGCCCATGTCCAAAACTTCAAGTTTCAAGGCAATCCTATGGAATTTGCATCACTTCTTGAACGATGAACCACAATTTTCCAAGTTTAAAGAAGAGGTTCAAAAGTCAAGTGTCAATCAATGTTCAAAGTGGAGGTTGAATGTTTTTGTTGAATATTCATGAAGCAACATGATGGTTGCAAGTGACTATATCAATGACCTTGTAACATGCAAGTTCCAACTTTGAATGATGTTCCATTACTCACATTGTTGTCTAGTGAGTAGCAAATTACAACACACTAAATCTTAACTCCCTATTTGTGAATTTGCAATGTGCATTGACTCTTGAACAAGGTGGGTTCACTTACACTCTAACCCTTATAAGTTTTGCTACTTATGTTATTTAATCAAGTCAAGATTATTGTTAGGAATCAAATTCAATCAAGTTTATATGCATTTTTTTTGGCTACTTTGGGGTGTTTTTATATTATAATCAACTTGCATATACACTCCAAACTTTAAGAGTCCAAAGGTTTTTAACTTTTCCCACATCTCAAGAGTTTTGTCGGGTGCATAATACACATTATGGTCTCATTTTACAACATTGTCATTGATGCATTTTGTATTGCTCAACAATTCAAACCTTGACAATGATTCCAAGTTTTAACTTTGTTATGCTCATTGCCAATGGTGTAATTGAAATTGTCATTTAACTTCAAAATCAAAGCATTTTTTTCTAGTTGTGATGCCAATGTCAATGGGGAGAGTTCTATTGTGCAAGTTTTGTGGCATTTTCTAGTTGTTCTCCTCCTCCTTCACCTTAACTTGGTACACTTAAAACTCTAATTAACTTGTCGTTTGATTTGATGAAAGAATTTGCACATAAAAAACTATGAAAAAACTATGATGTTAAACAAAAATGACAAAACATTTGGGTGGCAAATTTGGAGATTGTTGATGGGGTGCTTGTATCAGTCAAATGCACTCTTTGTTCCACCATTATAGATGTGCCCTTGAAGCACATTGTTCATGAGTTAGACAAGTTGGAAAAACATATGGGGAAATGTTAAACAAAACATGACATACTTATAGAATTTTGAAAATGAACCAATTTTACTAAAAGACATATAACAAACAATGTTGTGATCTTGTTGTTGTGACATGGATTTAAGGTTGAAATGTCTACGTGGACCACCCACTTGTGTTGTTTGAGCTTATTGATTTTGGCTTTCATCATTGATGGTTAAGGAACAAGGTAGTTGTGTGCAACAACTACTAGTGATGATGAACATGGGCTCTTTTGTTTCTTTTTTTGTTTTGTGTTTGGTTTTGTTTGTTATTGTTTATTAATTGGATTATGTGCTTTTACAACATTCGATGTTGGAGCTTAAAGGTGCATTTTTCATTGCTTTGCAAAAATGGGTGCAATTTGATTGGTCTTAGGTGCACAACACAAGGGAAATAACATTACATGGAGGAGCAGCTAACAATGTGTGGAATAACTAAATACCACATTCTTAACTTTTGGGTGGTGTGATCCTAGAAACAAAGAAAACTTTCAATGTGTTGTTTTCACAAATGGAAATGGAGCAAAAATGCCTCATTTTGTACATGTCTTTCTTCTTGTAAGCATTTTGATATTCCCTACGCATGTGCTTGAATAAAAGACATGCAAGATTAGTAGTAGGCATGGGTCAATTCACAAACATGATGATAGGCTCTAAGGGTTTTGCTTATGATTAGTCAGGATGAGTCAATACTTCTACCATCCATTGTCACGTGTATGTTGTTCATGGGGAGAAAGAATACCCATCCACTTGGGAGTTTTGAGGATGGAACCTTGTTTGAGAAAATTCATTTCGGGGAAATATCTAGGCATGGGAATTTGAAATGATGTTTCATCTTTGTATTTTTTTTAGTCATTTCCTTAAACAATGTATTTTATTTAAGTATGTGGGTAATAATAATACCCAAGTGAAGGAAGCAAGTTTGTTTCATTTGTTGTATATTTCTGAATATGTTATGTTAAGGGTTGTTTTAGCCATGTGTGTTGTGTTTGTTTAGTAGTCCTTATGGAAATTGGAATTATTAAGGAAAGGGGTATTGTTTTATTCCACAAAAAGATTGCCAATGAAAGGACAATTATGCTTACAAGAGAGGGAATGGAGTGTTATGATCCTTGAAGACCTGTAATTCTAAATTTAAGTTGGTAATCAAGAGAGGGGTTCATAGATTTGTTATTTGAATAATTTATGGTTTTAAATTATGAAGAGACGTATTGCAGCTGAACATTCTATGACTAAAGAGGTTATGATTTGCCTCTTGTTTCTTTTTGTTACATCATATTCAACCTTTGATGCCCTAAATTTATTTTGTAACAAACTATAATGTTCAGCTTGGGGGAAAATCAATATAATGTTGTGCAATTTTTTATCCTCTTCCATATTCTACAAAATGGTCAACCCATGTTGGAACATGGATATTTGAAGTCCTTGTTTGATCTTTTGAAAATGAAAAACATGTCCAAAAAACATTGGACTAATGCATTCGGGTGGGTGATGGGTGAACATATTCACTTACAAGTTTTGAAAGCGTTAAAGGTAGTTGTGATTGGAGTTTAATACCTCTCAATCACATGGGATGAAGTTATTTCTATTGACAACCTATAATGATTGTTTATACATGTTTACGTGGTGGACAAGTTGGTGTGAATTTCATTGTGATTTTCCATGGCTCAAGTTGTGGGTGTTAGTGTTGACAATTTAATTAAATGCATTATGGACTCCTTATTGAATGAAGGTGGTTTGGGTGAAAATGAAATTGCATCAAAACTTGTTATTTTTGGTGTTAATGGTGCAAGTGTATTCCAGGGTCATTAAATCTAATGTTACAACCAAGATCCATAAATCTTAGGTTCCTTTTAACTTAGATGTGCATTGTTTTTCTCATTAAATTAATCTTGATGTGTAGATCTTATTAGCTTTCTCATTTGGGGCATCAAGTGAAAACATTGTTTTAATCTTTTTGCAAGAGCCCCAAATATCATTTGGAACCCACAAAAGTAGTTAACATCATGGAAAGGTCTTCAACAATTGAAAAAGTAAAGATCAAGTGGATTTCCATGAGTAGCCTTGTTGCAAAAATGTGATGGTAAAATACATGACTATTTTGATGAAGATGTGGTATTGTGCCATGTTGGTTAGCTCCTTCCAGTGCTGTTCAAGCATCCGGCGGGATCCAATCGTAGCCGAGCCGTTTTGGTCTTGATGAAATCTTGGCTGCAGCCGCAGCCGCTCGATTCACATGCTAATATGGCAGCCGCAACGATAACCGCATGTTAACACAATGTTTGAGCCGTAGCCATTTTACTCTTGAACGTGTTTATTTACGGTCAAGGTCCTGGTTAGAACAGAGAAATAGAAGAGCATTGAGGGTGCTTGGATGCAATCCGCTGCGCTTGTTGCTACGAGTATTGTCGGCACTTGAAAAAGTGCATTCCGACATGGAACTAGATGCGGGGATGCACAAAATGGCATGTACGGTGCACGCGAGAATCGGAAACTTGTCCGACTTTACTCGCCACCATGGCAACAGGTCGACGTTGTGTTTAACATCACCATCTTCTCGAGCTCTTTTCCGTGTATCGAGCTGGAGCAAAACCTCCTTATCATTCTTGGAGGCCTTGAACAGGCGATATTCTGCCAACTCCTGATCGATGCGGGCTTCGAGCTGGGACTCCTCGGCTGGCTCAGCGTTGTCCTCTGATTCCTTGTCACTGTCGTCTCGACTCGGACCAACGTGGATAAAGACGGTGCGCGGCCTCTTGACGAGGTTCTTCTCGACCACTGGTGGACGTTGTCACATACCATCGGACATGGACGTTACTGGTGGCTTAGGTGGGTCGACCTTGCGCATAATGTCCTTGAGGTAAACTAGGCCTTGGTCGATCAGCTCTTGAGTGAAGCCATAATCTTTCAGACGGTTCTTTTGCAGTGGATCCAGGTAGGCAGTGACGGCGTGGAGCGGCTTGAGAAAGAATTTCTTTTCAAGCTGCTCGAGAAGGCGCACCTTGATGGGTGCAATGTCTTCACTGTCGACTGGAATGGTCATCTTCTCGCCGTTGGTGCCCTTGACGGTGACGGGTTCATCTCGTGGTTGAAGATGTGCCTTCAATTCGGCCAGCCACATGCCGACGAGATGAAGAGTTGGTGTATTGAACGGCTTGAGGGACTTGCTAGCCAGCTTGAAGTAGTGCAACAGTCGAATAAGTTCATCGAACAGCTCCTCGAAGATCTTCTCGGTGCGGTCCTCCTGTTTCCTATTCTTCAATAGCTCAGTAGATTCATCCAGCTTGGCGGACACAAGTTGAAGCATGATGAGGAGACCATCAAAGCGCGTCGCCACGTCCTGCTTCATGTTGTTCTTCAGTTGCTTGTTCAGTTTTGTCTGCTTCATGTACGTGACTAGTTCCTTCGAAGCATCAATCATGTCATACACAAACGGGGACTCGTCATAGAAGAGGTAGACATGAACCTGCTTGACGCCGTCCATTTGGCGCGTCAGCTTCCGTAACACATAGTTGATGACGATGGAAATGCGATGGCAATAGCAGAGGTCCAACTCGAATTGTGACGACATACCTTCCGCACCCTTATTGTTTCCCGCCGCATCCGATTTGACTACCACCTGCCAATTTGCAGCCTAAACCGTCACGTTCTCCTCCTTCCAGGTTATGAACAGGTGGACACTGTTAAGGAAGTCGCGATGAATCACTGTCGCGGTGTGACTCGTGCCTTCGCTGAATTCATCACAAGACACGACACGGGTGTGCATGATAAAATTGACGTCGATCAGGTGCATGGTGTTAGTGTTGTACGTCGTCTACGTGGCATCGTTTATCCAAATGTCTGTGGAAAATGAGGCACGCCCATTGTCTTGAAAGCGGTTGTGCGCAATGCTTTGGAGCTTGACAATGCCCTTTTCGGAATGGTCCATGGTCCTGCGCTTGATAGTCTGTCGGGATTGCAGCAAGTCATTGACAAGAAGCCGTGTCTTGCTTGCAAAGCCGATGTCTAGGGCTGTCTGGATGACATCATGGAATCCCGGGCCTTCCACCACCGCAAACGGGCAAATGTCATACGCACACATGTTGACTAGAGAATTGGTCATGCTAGCTTTGGCGTGATCGGTCAGCACGCCTTTCTTGGTCGCCTAAGCGTGTAGGTTGCCAAAGTTAGCAACAACAGCCACACGGGAACAGGTATGGGCGCTCATTGACGACATGCCATCATAGGAGTTGTATACGTAGATAGTGAAGCAGGTGGGCTTCATGCAGGTAACCACGTACATCCTCTTGGTCCTTGCCGTGCCATCTAACTCCACTGGCACATCGAAGCACACCCACTGCCCAGTGGCCTTCACGACCACCTGACCCACGCGCTCCCATAGTTTGTTGTCCGATGGTCGAGTCGAAGACGTAAAAGGAATCACCTGATATTGTGGGTTCTTGCTACTCAAATCAGCGGATATCTTTTTCTTGGCGTCATCAAGGGACTCGAAGCACTCCATGTCCAATGTCTCAGACTCAAAACTCAGATTGAGACCTAGCGTGGGTACACAGTGTCCTATTCATGCCGTACGCAGTCCGTCACAGCATCAAGTTACGTCTAGGTATGTGTTCGTTCATCCTATTGTTCGTTTGCGCTCACTAACTCACTATTCGCATGTTCGCTTCTAGGTTCTTCCTCTGTTACCATCGACATGTAGATTCGGCTCCCAATCTTCACCATTAATTTATTTAATCATTTTGTGAAACAGGGCGTAGTTTTTATATACCGGATGTGGCCGTAGCTGGCGATTGAGGGTGCATAGCCGCCTGCAGCCGCTCGTTGACCAAAATCCTGGCCGCAGCCGCAGCCGATTTGCGGCTGCGGGCGACTGCGGCTAGCGGCTAGTTGTTGGACAACATTGGCTCCTTCGATAATTGCCATATATGTATTATGAATGATGATCATGGCATTAGGGTCAAAAGTTTGCTTTTAGGGCCCACTACCCAGTGGTCAGA
>Ga0209208_10013263_pt1 | contig 10313 bp, 6 predicted proteins | sample S1TSphfallax_3_FD_187694 | JGI IMG/M metagenome (GOLD analysis project Ga0209208, IMG submission 187694) | Host-associated microbial communities from peat moss isolated from Minnesota, USA - S1T2_Fd - Sphagnum fallax MG (SPAdes) (version 2) | ecosystem: Host-associated > Plants > Peat moss >... | reverse complement strand
ATGCGAGGGCATTTTCGATATCTACGCTTCAAGACCTTTCCAATGACACCAAGAACACCCCAATGCGAGGTGTTTTGGGTCCTGCTGTCGAGCTCTGAACATTCGGGAGTCCCGGAGGACTCCAAACCCCCAACTTTTCCAAGTGTTGGGCTTCACCCCCACACTTGGCCAAGTTAGGGTTGCGACACTAAATAATTTACTATATATACAAGTTTAAGTTAAACTATCTAGTTAAGCCATTAATTAGTTTATTATTTAACAAGTAGCCTATTAACCTATTAATTATGTTAAGTTATATAGGTAGTCAAGGCCTAGTTTAACCTACTAATTATGTTAGGTTAAGTAGGTAGCTTAGGCTTAACAAGTAGGCTAAGTCATCAAATGAGTATGGCTCATTTGACTAAGTATCAAATCATAATGGTCAATTTGGTTAAACCCTATCCATTCAATATGGCCAATTTGATTAAACCATGGCCACTTTGAGTCCATTTTGTCCAGATCTTTAGCTTGACATTTGGTAAAAAGGTCATTTTAGTCAAATATATTAGTCAAATGTAACATGTGTTTTTCATGCCCCAAACATTTAGTCAAAATGGACATACCTTTTGGTCAATGTGGACATTTATGTCAAGTTGGTTTTATGAAAAGTTGTGATTTCTTGTAGTGAGTAATCATTTCCAATCAATGACCCACGATACCTTGCAAATGGAAAAGATAAAAAAACTTCCACTATTCACATTATTAAAAAATTGCATCTATGGAGATTGCATTAATTTACAACTTCATGTGCTTATCGATTATGTTACAACTAGGTTGCAACATTGGAAAATGATTAGTTGCACATGAGTTCTAGGGAAGTTCCAAGGGTATGGAGGGTTTTGAACATATTTTGGTCAACTATACAATGTTGATCAATGTGCATTAACTTTGCGTTTTAATTGTTTTATAGTTGTAATATGCAACTTAAGCACCCAAATGCGATGATGTGGATTGCAAAGTCCTTCCCCATACAAACACATCCAATGTGGCAAATTCCAATTGGCATGGACATTGCCATGCCATATGCATGGTCTTTGTGATAACCCTATGTGCAATTGCCTTGCAACTTTGGTGGGATTACATTGTAATTAAATATGAATTTTCATTTCTAACTAGCTGATTTTTTACTCACACCACCCAAGTAGCTATAATCCTTGATTCCAACATGACAAAATGCCAACTATAATACATCAATGTTTCATCCATTAACCACCTACATAATAGCTTGGAGGCATAATAGAATTTAGACATGAATGTAAATTCTCAATGTAGATCAAACACATGATCTAAAATGCCCTTAATCTACCTCAATGTCTTCTACTCCTTTTTGAATTACTTCATCCATAAGAGTTATTCCTTTGCTAGTAATTCCTCAACCCATACAAGATTTGGGCTTTAGAATATGTATGGCATTGTCAAGGAGTTATCTAACCTTGGTACACCATCATTCAGGTAGACATTGCCACATCATTGATGTGGTTTTTGCAATGACCCCATTTGTAACTATAACAAAACGACATTGTAATTAAAAATCAAGAAGTTTGTGACTAGGTTTTGATCTTCAATTAATCTCAAGACAATTATAGGTTGAACATCATTTTAAGGATTCATCCATTTCTATTTGCTCTAAAACCTTTTGTAACTTCGAAAATGTCAATCCAATTACAAGTGGATGAATCCTAACATGCAATGGAGTTTAAGTTTTGTACCATTGCAAGTTTATAAACTTCCTTGAAAAGCTTTTATGAGAAATTTCCATTAAAATCTTTCATTAGAAGTTTCCATATACAACATCAAATTTTTTTTGAAGTTTTTTTTCTTTCCAATGAAGTAGATGTTAAAATTGTAATGGAAGGACACACTCATCTATTATGATTCTTTGGATCTTAGCTTTGTTTTGCCTCTTAGTTTGTTCCTATTTCTTCATGAAAAAAATTAACAACCTTCAAGACATTAGAGTCTTAGGTGAGAGGGAGCGTTGTTGCCAACTCTAGAAGTATAATATATGTGGCCTCCATTGTTGACAAAACAAGAAAGCCTAAAAAATGATTGAAATATTTGTCATTAGCCACAACTATTAACAAGTTGTTGTGTAAAAAAAAAAATTTATATGAAAGATCATTACTTTCTACTTTTTTAAAAAGGTTTTGTTATCATTGTATTATTTCTTGTTGTTGTTATATGTGGGATGCTTGGTAAACTAGTATGCATCCTTTTAATAATAGGATGGGGGCATAGGAAACAAGATGTGACGTGGCATTTTTTAACATTAAAATAATAGTTTGGTGTATATCAATAGTGATGATGTTAATTATAAGATAGTTACAATGTAATAATTTGTGTAAAAATTGCAACATGGAATTATTTACTTGCAACATAATTGCAAAGCATGTTCCACAACCATTTTTGTTAGTTGCAAGTTAACATTCCATCCCTTGGTTGTAAACTAGCACCATGTAATGAATTCCAACAATTACAATTGAAAAATGTGTTAAATGTAGCTAATTGCACCTTAATATTAGGCATATTGAATTGACAATTGCAATATGATGACATTGTTATCCCTTATAATCATGAAATCAAATTTATATATTCATTTAATTGAATAACACCACTAGAAAAGAATTCACATAATGGCAAGCTAATGGCATTATTATCAATTTGTACGCAATGATATCTCAAATCTTTTATAATTGCACAATAAAAACATGATTGTCACAACATAGTCTCACATGTGAAGACTTCCAAGGTCACAAAAGAATGCTTACACCACTATTAATAGTTGCACCATAGTATTCAAATCAATTTTCATACCATTGTTTTAGACCCAATAACCAGACTTTTAGTTGTAGAATAATGTCTAATTATGAAAAAATACTAAAAACTAAACATGTTAGTTACCAATGAATTGTTTTTTAGTTGCCAAAATCCTTACATTAGTTGCAAGTTATATCCATTTTGGTTTTTTTCCATCCATGTTGGATGAATGAAAATCAACAAACTTACCATGTGCCATGATGTTTGTTTTCATGTTTAACACATGGCAATGAATTGTCCACTTTGACGTTTTAGTTGCAAAGTAGTTGCATTAAGTTGCACATATTTTTATCGTCATATACAATGACCATATACAATGAGTTACACAATTGTAACTAATTTGTAAGCATTTATTGATTTTTTATTTCACCTCCCCATCCTCACTAAAATTTCCCAAATACTAATCATGGCATCACCAAATTTGACTATTGTTGCCATAGGTTGATTATTTTTCGTCATAATTGACTTCTCAAAACACCATTGTCATCAATGTGAAATGGAAGAAAACAATTAATGGCCATTAGGTGATTAAATAAATAGTTTCACCAAATTTTATGAAGTTCTGACAATAAAATTATTTTTCCAAATAGCCTAGCGGGCGTTAAACATTTGTTTCCATTTCACATTGGAGAAAAAAACTTAACTTGGTTGCTAATCGTTTTCTAGCATGTTTCTTCATAGACAAATGGCTAATGATTGTGAAACATTTCTTTCCTTTTCATATCATAAAGAAATGTTTAATTATCATTTGGCATTTCTTCCATGTCTTTTTAGAAAAAAATGTCTAGTGGCCATTAGGCATTTTTTACTTTGTTTGTTCGGAGACAATCTTTTTTTCCCTTTTCTTTCACATCAAAGAAAAATGTTTAGTAATCATTAGGCGTTTCCTCCCATGTCATATAAGGGAGAAATGCCTAGGAGCCCCCATACGTCTTTTCCCATGTCATATCAAGGAAAAATGTTTAGCAACTACCAAACGTTTTCTCTCATGTCATATTAGGAGAAAACATTTACAAAAGAAACAATTCTTAAATATACGACTCCATATATGACTAATTTTATACTCATATTGAACATTATATGACTAAAGGCCCTTAGTTGTAGTAGAGAAGTAGCAAAGGACAAGTAGTCAATGAATGTTCAACACGATACTTTTCATCCTATAGTCATATTGGACAAGTCATAAAACACATTTGTCATATAGAATGTTGAGGTGTCATATAATGCTTAAATGACTATAATATGATTGGCAGACACCAATTTGATTATTCAAATTCATACTTATATTAATTTTTTTTTATAGATTATTTTTAATCATTTTTATAAATATGTAGGTAGGTAGGTAATAGGTTGGGTGTGTGTGTGTGGATGGGTAAGCAAGTAGTAGGTAGGTGGGTGGGGGGAGGTAGGGTTGTTTATGTTCATATCAAATGACTTGTAGTCATTTTTCAATATTCATAATGATAGTTGGATATCCATGTCACTTCGTCATCAGTCATGAATGCCATATAGATGAAATAAAAGTGATGAAATTTGATATCCTTCAACCTGTTACCACCTCATCATCTAATAATCACATGATGCCCCATCAATATATGATTATGACTTTTTACAAATAGGATTCAAAGTAATGGTTTTCGATTAAATTCATATATATAATCATTTATGACTTGTAGTCATAGATTTCTTGGTTGCAAAAGACACAATTATTTCTAGTGTTAGCAACCACTAGGCATTTCTTTTTTTGTCATATCAAAGAGAAACATCTTGTGGCCGTTAAATGTTTCCTCCTATGTCATATTAGAGAGAAATGCATAATGTTCATTAGGTGATTTAGACCATTATCAAGTTAGATAGTTTGACCCTTAAAAAAATTTCATGTTATTTTCATATTGACCACTAAAAATGTAGCACCTATCATATTAACAAATGTTATATATGTTCTTTTTTAATGGGATGTTCACTTTTACATTTTTTTGAATGTATTGGATTAAAATGTATTTTCATTGAACTTTGTTAAGTTTTTAATGTAAGAACCAAAATATTGATTCACTTGATTGTTGGCCTTTGTTGTGAAATGTCAATGGTAATAGAAAATAAAGGTCTCAAGGTGTGTTTTTGTTATTTCAATAGTGAAATCAAACAGAAGATGTAATAGAAATGGAAACCTTTGTTGAAATCAAATTAGTCCATCACCTATGTGCATGAGATCTATTACAAAAAGTTGTCCTATCAAGTATCTGATTATGTTACCATGAAAAAACATTTGAGAACTAAAGGTCCTAATGTTTATGTCAACATCAAAGGAGAAATTTATATTGTGGAATAAAATGGGACCCTAATTTCTAAATCTTTTAAGACTAGAATATTTAAAAAATAGACAATCACTTTAATGACTCAGATGATCAAGGAAGAATGCTAAAAAAATCGTGTGGTTTAATGGTTTGGATATCAAAGTAATCTTGAATGAATGCAATTCAAGTCAAATTTAACCAAGTTTATTTAATTGAATTCAAAGTTCTAAACTAAATTAGACTCAACACAATATTCTTTTCGTTTAGATTTCAATTTTCTAAAAGATAATCACCACTTGAGCAAAAATACAAAATTGAAAAAAGAAACATTGCATCCAACTATTGAATCGAATAGTAAATGAAATTTCAAAGTTGAAAAAAAAAATCCAAAATTTCACATAATCAAGTACAATACCTTGATAATCTAAGAATGATGTTAATAATCATACATGGAAACCAATTCAACACCTTGCAAAATGACCTTAGAAAGCTTTACAAATCCCACCTATAATATCCAAACAATTTAAGGCCCTGTTTTGTGGAAACTGATGTTAGAATGTGTTGTGAAATCACATATGAAATCCATTAACATTAACTACAAAATAAAATAAAATTGCTAAAATGTATTATTATAACATATTTCATACAATTCATATGTAAATTAGTTTGTTATGCTTGGATAAGTTCATCCATAAAAATTCACCACGGTTCAAAATGCATGAAATTTTTGCATTGTCATACAATTCATTGTCTCATGGTGGATTTCATTTACAAATGTTCACTTTCTATGTATGTGTCATCTATAATGAACGTCGTCTGTCCATTGTGATCTAATTTCATCTATAAAATTGTGGAAGGGGTCAAGGTATTTGAGAAGTTATTGAAAAAGGTTTCTTAGATGCAGGGCATTACAAAATGCTTTGTGAAAGCTTCTGGGGGCATAACCCTTGACCCAAAATTGGTGGAAATAGATGCAACCCAACCCAAATGAGGTCTACCCTTACGCAATCTGATTTGGAACCTTTTGCATGTTTTGTGCTGTCATTTATGTTCATGTTTGTGTGTACATTCATGATAATGTTTAAGCATATTACATATACATAATTTGTTGTAATCCTTGTATTTGTGGTAATGGTTTTTGTGTTCTTGATCATTTTCATGCCTTCACAAATAAAATAAAAACTAGGGTAGATGTGTTGAAAAATCCATACCCTATTATAAGATCCACATGCTAATATAACCAATAGCACAACTTCTAGCTCTTATATTCATCCTTCATGATATGCTAACCATTACAAATATTAAAATGTGAACCTCCAAAGTATTAGCAAAAAATATGTAGGTGCTATCACCTTCATAGAAAAAAATTACACCACAAAAGATCACTTGCATGTGGAGAAGACTGTAGCATGTCATTAGAGTAGTACAAGGGTTATAATAACTGGTTGTAAGATTGTTTCAATTGAATGGTCTACTTCATAAAAACAATTGAAAGAGCTATGATTTTTTCCATTTATTTACTTGCCCGCTAAGTTGCAAGGATGCTAAATATGGTTTTAATATAGTAGCAAACGTTTTTGCCCCTCTCCTTGAACTTAAAAACAACCATCAAGGAAATCATCAAGTAATAGCATGTTGGACCTAATACTAACCAAAAATTGATTAAAAGCAGCTAATGGTTCAATAATTTCAGAACTTTTTTAAACACGCTGTACCTGTGGTATATATTATAATTTATTATGGTGAATTAACTTGACTAAAAATGCATTAAATATAGAGTGATGTAAGACCATAACATGATGTGAATTTCATTTAAATTATCAAATAGAATGAAAGCCTTAGGACTTGTTTATATCATAGATAATAAGTTGATATTAGTTTTTGTTTTGAATCATAGAGCCTGATTATTAGAGACTTATTACATTTTTTCCTAGAGTAGGATTGAGTAACTAAAATAATTCATATTTTGAAATCAAATCAATAACTCAAAAGGTTAAATGTGAGGTTTTGTTTGTAGCATAGTGCAGAGTAGTAGCATAGGCTTACAAGATATGCTTTACAATTACAGAGAGCAATGTCAGTTTTCGTTTCAATCACAATGTGGAAAAGTAGATTTACTAGATTTGTTAGTATTATTATAGAACTAAGTAATATGCGAGTTCCTACATCCACTGAGCAGACCACAAACAACAAGCAATTGGCTCATTGCACAATGGCTCTGCCCCTTTGTGGCAAGTTCAACCCAGCAACAGTTAACATAGGAAGCATTCCATATAGTTCTCAGAAAATGAACTCACACTAACACCTGATGAACATTCCTCAAAATGTGGGACCAAATGAAAACTACATTCTGTAGTCTCTCTCACCTTACAGACAGAGCCAATGATGATTAAGATTGAGAATCTTAAATGTCTCAATAGAAAGCTTGTTGAAGGCCACAGCTATAGGGCAGTGTTGAGATTGTGTTTACCATTGTATCCAGAAGATTTCTGCAAGACTTGCCCATGCAGTTCTCAGTAAAAACACACACCTCAATCAGCAAGTCCAAAAGATCAACAGATGTCCTACAATCAGCAGAAACAATGTGAGAGTTTGATCCTGGAGTTGGAATCTTTTCCACAACTTTATTGCAAGCATGGTCATCTGTCCCAGGGGGATCAGATCTCCCAAAATGTTCATGGTGGGACTTTCACAGCGACAGCATTCAAATCCACATCATGAGTTGCAAGGGTTCCATTGCTTGGAAACTCGGATCCACCATGTGTTCAATTTCATTTGTCAAAGTATGCACATCAAACTAGGCAAACAGGTTCAGCCATTGGAACTCAAACAGATTCAACCCCCCTGTCAATTTTCATTTACTCAGTCTAGTGTCCAACAAGACATGCATCCACAACCACTTTTACTGATCTGATCATGAGAATCATGCCTACCCTCTTCATGTACCATTACACTGGTGCACACATTCACATCCTCCACAGATACAATAGGATCTGGCTGCAAACCTCTCTATTGCCATTGTCAAAACAGTTCTAAAGCACACTCCCCCTCCTTGAGTGCTGCAACAATCACATATGCATTCAGGACCCCCACACAAACATGACAGGGACTAGTTGCATACCTTCCACAGCATTTGTGAATATAGTTCCAGTGTCATCTGCTCCTGGTAGTGCATCCTGCACAAGCCTCCCAAAGAATGTTTCAGACAAAAATGCCTTTACCAAATAAACAGAAATTCAATTAGGAAATCATCTCACGTGGAGAACACATTTGAATTCAACAAGACTAGTTAGTAAAAACATTCATCTGTGCTTGAAGGCATGAATCAGAAACACAAGCAATTCTTCCCTTGATTCATAATTGATTTCATTAAATCTTGAGTATTTGGTACACCTTTGAGAAAATACCAAAAAGATTTGAGTGCATGTCTGGAAACAGCAAATATGCTCAAATCTAAAAGTAGGGTTTTAATCAGCTTCAGCTTGCAGACGAGACTATCTCTACTTTGCCATTGGAACAACGCCTTTGTTTCTTCACAATAAATCTTTTAGTATGAACCTGTTTTGGATCTGGTTTTGTTTCCTGTCCAAACCCTAAACCCTAACCCCAAGCTGTTTTGTGTCCAGAATTTCGTAGAATCACAAACTTTAGCTCTTGTACCTATAGATCCTGGTTGAGCTCTCCAAACATACTCTCTACATCTTTCACTTCATAGGATTTTTTCTCAAGAAAAAATTCTACGGAGAGGGGAAGGATCCCTCGGAATCTCTCACGGCTGCCTTAATCTTCCACAGCAGCGACGTCCGTAGCCTCCCCGCCTTCCTGCTCCTCGCACCGATCCGCAGGCTGCTGCTGCTTCTTCAGCTTCCCCTTCTCGATGCTCTTCCTTTTCTTGGCAGGGAGGGCAGCCAACCGTCGCCGCTCTTTGCTCTGCTGCGCTAGCTCCGCCGCTTGCTGCCTCTCCCACTGGCGCTGAACCTCAACGGCATGCCGCCTTGAAACGAAGTAAAGCACCACCAACGCGAGTGCGGCGTACACATGAGGTATCAGTTGCAACACTACCAAGACTCCGGTAATGAGAGCCAAGCCCGCCAACCATAGCTGCTGGCCTCTGTGCAACTTGATTTTCAACCGCATATTCAGCAGCTCTTTGATCCTCCTCCTCCTTTGAGGTACACCCACCACAATCCTCCTGCTCCCACGCCAAGTCGCGCAACTTTTTGTCTTCAGAAGAAGAAAAAATCAAAGATAAATAAAAATGGGTCCTTCTACAACTTTGCAGAATTTCTGCAGATCTTTGTCATCAAAGAAATATTGCAAAACTTGGCCGATCCGAGAAGTAATGCGCTACAATTCATTAGAGCTTGGAGAGGACAATGGTGGCAGTCCGACATGGCCGGTATTACGATGAGTGCTGCGAGGATGGAATGGAATCTAGCGTACGCTGGAATTTGCCTAATTTAGGAGCACTGGATTTGCCTGACGGTGTGGAAGATTCTTCTACTTCAGTTACTAATGCGAGTCCTTGTTGACTCACTAGGGGACAAGGTACGTAGCTTTTTGGTCCCACATTTTGACGAATACTCGCCAGATGTGAACTCTGACTTCAGTTTTGCGGAGCTTCGTGGAACGTTTTCTACTATAACTCTGTTGCAGGTGTTGGTGGGTATCTCTACTTTTGAACATACCAACTGGTTTGGGTACTGGTTTCTCTTTTAAATTTTCATACCAACTGTTTTGGGTACGGGTTTCTCTTTTAAATTTGCATACCAACCTGTTACAGGTAGCTTTTTTTTTGTGTGAAATTTCGCTGAAATTTGAAAAGTAAAAAGAAAAAGGAATACTCTGTCTCAATATTCCTTTTTCCTGAAAAAAGTCTTAATTTTGAAAAAAATTCGTCACATTTGGACTAGTGTTGGGTGGGCACCCAAATTGCCAAATAAGAATTGGTGGTTCTAGTTCTGATTCTTAAGAACCTACTTGGAATGAGGTCTCAATTATGGAAGTGGTTGGACTTGAAACTACACCGGTTTCCGTAATTAATGTTAATACCAAATTAATGTTAGTTCCCATTTAATGTTATTAACATTAATGGAGGAATGGGGGATCTTGGGACGAGAAGGCAGCTGCACTGCTACAGCTCGCTGTAAGGGTTGCAGACTG
>Ga0209208_10013262_pt1 | contig 10314 bp, 7 predicted proteins | sample S1TSphfallax_3_FD_187694 | JGI IMG/M metagenome (GOLD analysis project Ga0209208, IMG submission 187694) | Host-associated microbial communities from peat moss isolated from Minnesota, USA - S1T2_Fd - Sphagnum fallax MG (SPAdes) (version 2) | ecosystem: Host-associated > Plants > Peat moss >... | reverse complement strand
AAAAAAAACTCCCCCCCCCCCCCCCCCCCTTTCGCCTCCTTCAAAACACAACACACCCCCTTCTCGGGGTTTCTTCTTCTCAAAACACATTACACCCCAAAAAAAAATTTAAATAATAAATAAATAAATAAATAATTTAAAAATCTAGGCCTTTATGCATATTTGTCAAGCTCATTGGTGGCATGAAAATTTTATTTTTAAAGCTATCCATCACCATTTTTCTAATCTCAAGTTCCAACACAAGCCAAAATACCATGTCTCAAAAATCCTCATATTAAAAAAAAAATAGACCTATTATTATTATTATTATTATTATTATTACCTAGGGGCCAAAATCCCATAAACTACTATATACTTTATAATGAACCCAAACAGAATATCCTTGCCTTGGTAAGCAAAGGCCAACAAATTGCACAAGTAAGGGTTCTAGTAAATAGCTATTACACATTGAACAATTAATTCACTCAAAATAACTAAGAAAACAAAATCAGACCACAAAATCCAGCAATCCCATTGGCCTGAAGAAATAAAATAAAATAAAAGTTAATCCTTTTAGGCCTACACATAACCAACCCTATTTGGCTAAACCGCCCTGCAATTGGGAACAAACCAAACCATGAAACCCAGTCTGACCCATGGTAAACCAAGTCACTGGGACTACATTCATCCTTCACTGGGCAATAACTCTTGCTCTTCCTTTTGGGTGCATGCTTCATCCAGACAGGACATCGGATATGAGTTAGGAACAGGGTTACACAAGTTTTCATCCATCCACATGAGGGATTGTTCTTTCTTAAACCATTGAATGGTGGGTTATGTTTGCTAACTAACTAACTAACTAACTAACTAATTTGAGATCATTGGTTCGCCCCAATTTTATTTTTTTTAAATGTAGCCCACGTGACAATCATCCAAAAAAACCAAATAGCCATATTTGGCTATATACCATATATGAAAGGTTTTTTAAGAAAAAAGCCAAGGGTCCTATATTCTATAGCTACCTAAATGGAATATGTGAGTAAAATATCACGCCTTGAATTTATTTATTTTTCAAAAATCTGACAAATTTGGGCCATTTTTTTTCCATGAAAAATCCTTCCTATAGATGAATTTGGGCCATTTTTTTTCATTAAAATTTCTTTTGTATACCTAGGTGAAAATCATAATTTTCAGGTCAAAATTTGATAAAAATTCGCAAGGGAAAAAAATGTAAATGCATTGATGACTAGAGCCTATTTGTTAAATATGGCAATTTCAAACCAAGAATTTTTTTTTCTTTAAAAGAAAAAATGTTAAAAATTTATCACACAAAAAAAAATCACTGGACAGACTCAAGTCTCAAGTGACTTTTTTTGTTTAGCCAAAAATAATTCGCCATTTTGCTTCTTTTTTTTAATTTAAAAATCCCAAGATGGTCAAGGGAAATTTTTCAAAATTCATCACATTTGGAGGAAGAAAGTCATGAAATTGTCAAGATTTTTGTTTTTGGGAGGATTTGGGTAGATTTTTTTAGCTTTGAAATCATCATATTTAGCTAATAGGTTCTAGTAGGTCACCAACAATGTAATAAGGTAGGGTGTTGTTCTTTGCAAGGGGTATTATTATTAGCCCAGGCCAAAAATGGTGACCAACTCTTTTGGGAAGAGAAAATTTCATGCAGCCAATGGCTTCACCCAAGCATGCACTCATGCTTTTAACCTTCTACTTTGGGGAGCCTTCCATAATTTCATTTTTTTGAGTGATGGGCCAATCAAAATAATAATATAATAATAGTAATAGTAATGATAGTAATAAAATAGGCTTGTTGCAAAGAAACAAAAATTGGACTTGGGAAGCACCTCATGTAATCAGATTTGGCTAAACCCTCTTGTGGCTGATCGCCACTATTGGAGCAAAATGGCAAATTTGGGGGGGAAAAAAAAACACTGGACCTGCGGGAGAAAGGCGAGTTGAAAGCGGAAGGAAATGGAGAGAGAGAGAGAGAGAGAACGAACGAACGAAGGAGCCACCATCTCTTCCCCCGGCATTCTGTTTTTGTTAGTGTTCATTCTCCCTGCATGGAACGGACTCGCTCGCGCTGCAGCTGCTTTGTGTTGCTTGAAACGATTTGGAGAAGATTTTCAATCTGTTCTCATTTCGTCGTGTCTTGTTCAAACATATCTCTATCCATCTGTCTATCTATCTATCTACCAGTGTTCAATATGATCTGGCCGGTGATTCTTTTCTTTCTTTTTGGTTGTTGATAGACTAGGAGAGAGAGAGAGAGAGAGAGAGAGAGAGACGATTAAGCAGAGAGAGATATTTGTAATGCTGCATCAGCACCTGATCATAAGTACTCCTGGATATCATACAATATTAACAGAGCTAGAATGATTTTCTTCGATTTGCTTTGTTTTCTTTTGTCTTCGGTTTTTCTGTTTTTTGGTTTATTTGTCGTAGCAATACACTCCGACTAGAATGTGGAAGAGACAACTCTCTGTCTACGGTTGCAATACAATAACGTGAGTCTGTCTTTCAGATATCCGGTTTGATCTGTGAGCGACTTGCGGAATCTGTGTCGAAATCGTGTTTTGGAGGCGTTCTTGATCATACAAATTTCCGTCGTGAACTCTCTGTCTGTTGCTGGCAGGTACATGTGAAGAAGATCATGTCTCATGTCCTTCGGCGTACACGGACGTAATTCAGCATCGACTTGAGGAGAACAAGAGCTACAAGAAGAGTCCCTGGTGGTTGAGAGAATCTGCTAGCAAGGGATGAAAGGCCGTCCACTTTCTCGCAGCCATTGTGCTGCAGCACTTGTGCAAGTGATACATGTCGATGATGCCGCCAACAACAACCTCGAAGGATTCACGCAGGAAAGACGATGCAGTCAACGGGAACCGCTTCATGCGATATTGTGAGCCTCCTTCAGTGGCTTCAAATTGGTAGACATTCCTATCTATCTGTGACCAGCCCTCTCCTGCCGCCTTCAGTCCCGGTTCTCGTTGCTCGTCTCCACTCTGCAGATAACTGTCTCTTCTACACTTCTTTTTCTAACTGAGAGATCAAACGCTGCATCGTACAGATCCAGACACACATATGTGCATTGAGTACGTTCCTGACAATGGCCGGCATTTAGCATCTCTTGTTTGCTATTAGCTGTACGCAGTCTTTCAGGAGCAAGCTGGGAACCCTTCAGTAAAGCTGCAAGTGCAGTGTTCTTATCCTCTTGAAAAATGCTACAATAGTACTAGTCAGTCTATAGATCTGCTTTGCCAGGGACAACGATTTACAGCCAGCTGCCACTAGTCTCTTCTTGTTTCCATATGTGGTGCTGTCTCTTGAGTTCTCTTCCAGTCAGTTTTCCTCAAACTGATTAATTTAACACACCTGGAGCACAGATAGGTAGGATATCTCTCAGTCTGGGGTTTCTAGATTCTGTGCAGGAAAAATTTGCACTTGAGGAGAAGCATCACTTAACCTCAGCTGCATCTTGGATCTCCTTAGAACCATGTGGGAGCAGGAAACACAACAGCCTGAAATTCAGGCCTTTAAGAAGGTACCCAATGCAACTGTTATGGAGAAGCTGCAGGTGCAGAGGCAAAGCTGTGAAAGAAGGGTTCCTACTGATGATCAGAGACACAGACGAAGAGAATTGCCGGTTTTTGAAGACTCCTTCACCAAAAGGCTGGGGATCCAGGCTGATTTTGACCACATGAAACTAGAGCGGAGTTTTCCTCCATCAACCTCATCACAGTGGCTGAGAAAGAAAGAGGTTGAACACATAGCTAAACAAGGAGGTAAGCTTGCTGCAGATCCCCTAATTTACTGAGTACACTTCTAAGTTCTTGATGCACTATGTGGAGTTGTTTGTGTGTTCTATGATCCCCAGCTCAGATTGTGTGATGCTTGTCAAGCTGGGGAAATTATGCACAAGATTTTAGTAGGACCCAGGAACTGTCTTTCCATTGCCCAACTGGGCCCAACTGGCAAAGAACATTCCAGATGGAAAGCTTCCACTGCTTATGATATACTTATTGTCCTCATTTGTTGATGCATAAATCATAATCACCTCAAGTTTCTCTAAGATTGTGAGGTCATTACACAATAGCTCGGCATATGCATGTTCTGAATGTTGCACTCATGTCCTATATATCAAAACCTGTGTAAAAGTACCCTGCATGAGATCTCATAAGAAAATGTGAAAGATGGTTTAACCTAATGTAATAGAGCTTTGAGAACTTAGTTCAATGCTGCCCTTGATCTAGGGTCTTTCAATAGGTCTTGCTAGAAGGCATGTGGGAACTGAGCACTCCTTACTTTAGTTGCTGCATTAATTGGATGATGGAAGAAATGGTGGTGTACATGCTGTGGTCACCTTGAGATTTTTGAACAATTTCTCTTGCAGATGCAATCTCAGGCAATCTGCTTCGCTGTAAGTCCTTACTTCCTTGGACCATGGGTGACCATGATTACCTGTTACTGAAAGATCTATTCTCTTCATGCTTCATTCCATGTTGTAACACTAAAGTATGTGGTCCAACCATGATGTGGAGCAGGGAGGGATCTTGAGGTTGTCAAGGTTCCAAATTCAGGCTGCAAATGTAGGCCTGATAATGATGGTTCCTTGCCACTTGGTGTTGAAAATCAGAGACATTCTCATGCTTCAACCAAGCAGTCCTCTGCAGCTAGGGCTCTCAATGGAAAGCAGTTGAGAGGACTGGGAGCATTTACATGGAAACTCTTCAGGTATGTTTCATCAAACTTGCCGTTTGCATCAGATGAAGTACAGGTAAAACCACATGAAGTGAGATATTGTAGGAAAAAGGTGTGTTGGATGCTGAGCTGATTGAATAACAGGTTTGAAACATGATCTAGACAGTGTTGCAATTGTATTAATGCTGAGACTGGTTTGGTTCCTCCAGGCAAAAAAGTACAACAGTCTTCAATCCAGCCTGGGAGGTTGAGTGGGCTAATTTCCGTGAGCAACATGAGCAAGAAATGAAAGAGATGAAGCAGATGTATGCTGGTCTGCAAGAGATGTGCCAGGAGATTAAAAGGCTGGGATTGCAGCAGGATGACATGTTAATGTCGAGCTCACGGTGTGCTTCTTCATCCAAAAGCTGTGATAGTCATGGTCACAGGCTGGATGGTGCTCCTCTAATAGCACAGAATAAATGGCGGCCAGGACCTACTACTACCACTCATGCATCTGGTCTGCCTCATCAAACCAGGAGGACAAAATCTGCTCCAAAAACAAGAGTTAACTGGAACATAGGCCTTACAAAGGAGAATAGCATGCATGTAAAAGGGCCTTACAAGGCTGTTTGGTATTGTCCCACCACAGCTCTCTTTGAAGAAATTGTACAAGTGGAGAGAGTCTACTTACGGAACTTCTGTGGAACCCTCATGAAATTTGGTGAAACTAGGATTGCAGCAGCAGATCTAGTGACGGATCATCAAAGGAGGGAAGCAATGAGTAGCCTTGTTGCCAGGCTTGTACCTCATGCCAGGTTTGCGAAACCTTGGCATTTCAAGTATGGCATGGAAGCCTGGTTGAACAAGGTGGTTTTCCAAGACTTTGGCAGGGCAAGCTTAAGCCTACAGGATGATGCATCTGACAGGGTACAGGAGGCACAGGCACGACGAATATCATCATGGGAAGAATACCAGAAACTGTCCCTACTGAGTCCAATTGATGCAATTGACCCAGAAGGCAAGGTTTACTACCGCAACTTCCATGTCTTTTGTCACAGAAAATTTCAAGTCATTCACAATCAGTTGCAATGGTGGGATGAATGGCCAGACAACCTTGTGGAGGACTTCCTTGAAGCAATGAAGCATGTTTGGCGTGCCTACAAGCTAGCTCTCGTCTTTGAACCACCGGCATCTATATTCAGTGCCAAACCATCAACAGTTTTTGATGGAAAATTCATGGAGCATTTGGAAGTTTTGACAGCCTTGCCGAATGATGAATTGCTTGCTTCTTCCAATCAAGCAGGCTTTTCAGTAACACCAGGATTTATTGTGCAGAAACGCATCATTAAAAGTCAAGTCTACTTGAATGCAAAATCTGGCCCGAGTAAATCCCAGATGTGAGCCACACACTACTGGCTCATGTATTGAGTACTCTAGATGTCTGGTGGTGGCCCAGCGATTTCCAATCTTTGGCACGGAAACAACACAGATCACGGATCATTGTGAAGTTATCCTTGCAATGGCCTTAAAAATTTACACAGTTTCAGTTGTGACAGAATTCATGCTACAAAGGTGGAAGCCCTTTGTCCATTGATCCAGACATGTTCTGGATGCACTGGCATGAACTTCTGTTGATTTGCAAACCAATAATAGTTTCTTCCTTCCTCAACAGCCCAACAGCATCAAAGACTTGACAACCCTCTTAACTAAGAGGATTAATTAAGAGGAAAATTAGAAAGTTGTAATGACCAAGGGAGGTGGTCTGCACAAAGAAAACAGCTTGAAATAGCCAGCTAGTAAGATTTCAGTTAGTTGCAAATCAGGCTGTGGTAAAGACCAACCATTAAGGACTAACTTTTCAAGTCTATGAGGCTGGTTTGAGTTCACCATTCAGTCTCTTACTACTTTCGTACACATCATACTCTAAAAGGTTGCAAGGGTTGGTTGGTAGCCACAATTGTTCTATTGCAAAATGCTAGAAACTCTAAGCACCTGACAAGCTGACAGGTGCTGCACATTCCGTTGATGGGCCATCCCACTCCTTGGCATCTGCTGCAACCTTCTGTAATTTACATACGGAATAGCATGACAAAAGAACTCTACATATATATTTGCTTACAGAATAGCATGACAAAAAGAGTTCCATACATTTTTACATTCAAAAATAGCATGACAAAAAAACTTCCATGATCTAATCCATAGAAGATTACATACAGAATAGCATGACCAAAAAATGTTCCACGCATCTTACATACAAAAATAGCATGACAAAAAGAGTTCCATGCATTTTTACATACAAAAGTAGAACAACAAAAAAAGTTCCACACATTTTACATACAAAAATAGCATGACAAAAAACTTCCGTAATCTAATCCATAGAAGCAGAATAGCCTGAGAAAAATAATATGGTATATTTTAGATTTTTAAAAAATAGGATGACAAAAAAATTCCACAATTGAAGAATAGAAAAATAGCATGATTGAAAAAAATGATGTTAGGGGGTTTCTATTTCATGAAACACGCCTTAATATACACGCCTGGTAGCATGAGGGAAAACATGTTACACAAGAGCTCTCTCTCTATTCATGATTGCTAATCTGCCCACAATACTACATGCTCTCTGCTTCTAACTGGCCTAGAAAAGCCACTGAATGAATTTCTCTACACTCTAAAAGCCTCTCCATTGCTAATATCCTAGGAATTTGTGGCAGCCCGAGATGATTGTTGTTGTTGGCTGCTGCTACTTATCTTAGCCACTTGAGGATCACTCTTATTCAATTGAGCGTTAGCCTTAATCACATCTTTACAAGCTTGCTCAAGCATGGTGAGAAATTCACGGACAACTACAAATACCTTAAGGGGTTGAGAATCGTCTTTTGCTGCAAGTTCACCATAGAAGTAGATGCTTACTTTCTTCACCAATCTTAAAACTTCATCCAAATCAGATTGTGCCAATCCAACGTTGGTCTCTGCCTCGTTAACAAACACCTGCATTGCTGCCTGGAAATTATCTTCACTTAAGTCAATTGTTGTTTTCTTGGCCACCATTCCATCCGTATTTGTGTACCGACCTTCTTGAACTTGCACCCTAATTCCAAGTAACCCATTAACTAGTTTCATCACTGCCATCTTCAATGAACTAATGTCTAAGCCACCTGCCCTTCTTGCATTTGCTAACTCACTGGGTAATGCCATGACAACATCCATGCCCATCTTTTTTGTATCTTCAACATTCGGTCTGTCCACTGTTCCCTTGGCCATCTCTGCTTCAAGATTTGCAGCAAACTGTGGCAAATTTGGTGACTGAGGAGTATAAGGAGATGATGGAACACTGTTCAAATTATCACTTGCCATCCGAGCAACTCGGATTGCTTCAGACTTGATAATCTCTTGGATCACAAAATGCAGAAGTGTTGTTTTTCCATCAGTTCCCTTCACATCAGCTAGTTTCAGTAAGTTATCCAACTTGAAGGCTCTTGCATCACCCCGAAATGTCCCCATGTTAAGACGATTTCCTGTCTTTAATACTGCCTCCAAAAGCTTTCGGAATGTCCGGCTACCCTTCAGCTCCTTGCATGCCATCTACAACACACAAATTACATCAATAAACCTTGCTAATACCTCGCTGGTAGGAGACACATAGCTCAAGGCAGATTAAGGAAAGCATGAACCTTTAATTACTGTTACAGGAGAGAGTTTGTCTCTAAATTCAGGTTCTAGAGCTGCCCAACATGGAAGGGCAAAAACACAGCTACAAAACCACATCAGAACTTGAACTTAGACAGCATCTTCAACTCTCAATATTATCAACTGTTCAAATGGGATTCACAACTGAGTACAGGTCCCTCAATGTCAAAGGCCTGTGGGTTGCAGCTGGCCATAAAGTACAGTACATCAGGACACATCAGGAGATCAAAAAAATTATCCTATGCATTCACCTGGAAAGGTCCCACAGACTAACCTCTAATATTGCAATGGCATCTTGAATTTCGTGAAGCTCATCTTGGTATTGTGCCCGATATAGCATGGCATTTAAGCGTGAAAAAGCATTTGGGACCTCCAATACACCCTGAAGGAAACGGTCTGCTGGACCAAGATCTAACCCATTGCCTGAGTAGTTCCAGAACTTCTTTTTCTCTTCATCTGAGGGGGCCACCTTGACTAATGTCTCCAGCACTTCAATGCTTAACCCATCACCTGAAAATTACAAATCAAACATAAGATAAAGCCAAATTGTGTATCACAAGGAAACTCAGGCTGTGAGTGGAATGCCATGTGACTTTGCATAAAAACACAATGTGTAAGCTTCAACAATCATCACATGCCAAACAATTGCTCAGTGGAAAACCATGTTCCTCCAGCATGAATCAGATCTTGAGGTTAAAATGTCCGAACAGAGTCATTCAAACTTGATGGTCACGCATTTCCAGACATCACCAGAGTGCTCACTCATGTGCACAGAACAATGCAGCAGTGGCTTCACCTAAATCAGTCAGCAAGATGCTATATGGCCAACTAATTGCTTACAGCAATGTAAAGAGATATGGGGCCTACAGTAACAGATACCATGCCCTACTAGACAACAGATCACAAATCCTTGATTGTCTTTCAACCCATATGAATTTTGAGAGAAACAATGAAAATTATCTTAACAGGTATTTATCTGAACACAAATACCTGCTAAGATACTCAAAGTGTGCAGCATCAACTGTATTCAAGTTTCCACTGCACCATGACACTAATTGACTTTGTTACATAGAATTAGATGTAGTGCTATACTGACAAGCTTAGCATCATTAAAGAACATCAAGGATGTACCTTCCATCAATGCTTCACAGACTTCACGCCTGGTCAATCCAAGAGCACGAAGTTGAATTGAAAAATTATGAGCCTTCCTTGAATCCAAGATGGCATACTGCCCTGCCATTGCAGACGATGCCACAGGCTTTTTGGTTTGTTCTTTTTTTGGAGCTGCTGGTTGAATTCCAAATAAAGCCTCGAGTACAGCAGGATCAAGCCTGCACACACCTCAATCAGCAAACTTTTATACAATGCAATATAAGCGACACATCTCTAGGAAGCCACTTACCACATGACTACTGATGGTTGCATAATACCAAAGCATCTGCCTACATGATAGCCAATTAGGGAGAATAATCTGGATTGTGCTATGCCTGGTACATGGCATTGGTCAGTGTTTGAGTGGCTAGACTTGGCAAGTGTTGCATCACAGAAGAAACAAAAGCAGAACAGTTTGATTGAAAGGTGACTTACTCAAATGATTTGCTCAAGTTGTCCCAAACCATTGACTGATCTGGGGCTGCCTTCACTTTATCCCAATGTAGGGGCTTCAGCTTGGACAGAGGCTTTGGAGGAGAGCTTGGTGCTTCAGTAGGTTGGCCTACTTTTTGAGAATTTTCACTGCTTATAGATGTCCGAGAGCCTATAACCAATGGTCGTAACCCCGGCATTGGTGGTGGAGGTTTACCACCCTTTGGAGGAGGTGGTGGAGGTGGAGCTGATCCTGCACGTGAGGGAGGAGGTGGAGGAGGTGGTGGAGCACCTCCAGTAGGGGGCGGAGGAGGAGGTGGTGGATGACCTGATCGAGGAGGAGGAGGTGGGGAGGGGGAGGACCTC
>Ga0209208_10013261_pt1 | contig 10314 bp, 5 predicted proteins | sample S1TSphfallax_3_FD_187694 | JGI IMG/M metagenome (GOLD analysis project Ga0209208, IMG submission 187694) | Host-associated microbial communities from peat moss isolated from Minnesota, USA - S1T2_Fd - Sphagnum fallax MG (SPAdes) (version 2) | ecosystem: Host-associated > Plants > Peat moss >... | reverse complement strand
GTGCATTGGTGAAACAATGTTATAAGTGGCAATTTATTTTATGATCAAGTAAATGGAAAGGTATGTGGAACTTTCAATGATTTGGTGAGCTTGGAAATAAATCCTTAGTAAGGAAAACCAAAACTAAAACAAACATCATGAACATAACCTCAATTCCACACAGTAACAAAATAATATACCATAGACAAGAAGACCAAGAAGATTGATGGACTTGGGGAAGGAGGATTGAGCCCTGATCTTTTTTTATCCTACCCATTGTAGCCCAATTTAGTCCTACACAAGCCACACACATTAAAATCATACTCGCCTACCCACATAGTATGTACTACCAATACAAGCTACACAAATGAAAAACACCAACCCAAAATTCAATAATAGTTTTAAAATAGAACAACAATCATGCAATGTAAAAAATTCCAAAAAAAACAATTCTAACAAGGCAAAAGAAATTGGGGTGGAAATCAAACCTCCCTTAATTTATATTTTTTTATAAACCTTGTCAAAAATTGGCATACATCATGTGTGAAGTTGAAATGCTTCAACTACCAACAATTACAATATCCTTGTGCCATTGCAAATTGTTGACATAATAGAAACACTAAAAAACTTGCACCATAAATTACTAGCTGAAATTGTAAACATTCTAACAATGCGCTACATATTTTTCTTATTCTTTGCTCAATCCTTGATGGCATCCCCAAAAAGAAAAGTATTCAAACTATCACCAAATCCAAATGTGCAGTTAGTTGTTTTCACAACTTGGATTTCATGAATGACAAGGTGAAGAAACATCATTCATCCTCTACATCCCTTAAAATCACAACTACAAAAAGTTTTGCCAATGCAAAATACTCAAAAAATCAATGTTGCAAGAGGTTGTTGGATGTTAGTTTAGACCACAACCAAGTGATAGTGTTACACATTAATGGGGTTCAAAAGTAGGAACATGATTACTTTGCATAGTAATCTTGAAAAGAGAAACTAATAGCTCAAATTTCCTTCCATTAAGAAGGGCATGGATCTTCACACAATCAATGGATCTTCACATAATCAATCTTTGGGCCAATGATTTTTTCAAAACAAAATGAACCTTTAATAAAACCAAGTGCTTTCAAAACATTTCTTCAACATGAAAATTCAACCAATATTGAAAATAGATTATGCTAGTTGCATTCATTGATTCTAGGCTTGGAAAAACATCATTCAAATTCAAAGATCAAAGAACTAATAACATGTGAACATTGAACTTTGACTACTTCAACATCACAAACTTCCCATCATGTGATTTGATAGTGGAAATTGTTCAAAATTCATTATTTCATGAGTTCATGTTTTTTACATGTAGATATCATTGATCTAAAACATGTATGATGCACATACCATTGAAAATAGTTCATTATACTTATATGTGCATCAAACACGTTTTAAACACACAACATCCATGTGGGAAAAACACAAACCTATTAATAACAATTTTTGTGTGAATTTTGAACAAATGGATGAAGTTGGTAAGTTTGTGATGAAAAGTTATTGTCTAATCATCTCATGTGGCTTAGGTGAACACTAATAAGAGGGCACTTCTTACGCAATTGATATTGCTTGCCCATGAACAAAAAACTCACAAATTATATCTTTATTGCAAGATCAATCCATCATCATTTGTACACATGTGCAAACTCAAAAAGGCCTTGAAATGGTCCTCATTGAATTTCTTATTTGGATCAAATTACATTTTGTACAACTCAATATAATACATTTTGATAGATGTGACAAAATGATATACAAAATTATTCCATCCCTACAAAAATTTTATGATATGCTTGACCTCCAACAATTGCATGACACTAGGACAAAAAAGGTTTTTTTTTACCAACCAATTTTTGACTACATGTCGTCCATAACTTCATTTCAACTACATATTTATATTTATTTCAAGAAATTCCATGGGGATGGCTTGGCACCTTGAATAAATCAAATTATTGATTAATTTGGTAAGTTTACAACATTGACCATCAATGGAAGTTGACTTTTGAAAATACATTTGAATTGTAGTTGAAAAGTCCACTTTGAGATGATGGACCAAGTTATGTCATGTCAACTACTTGACTAATTCAATGGACATTGTTTATGAATGGATGAAAGACAAAAATTGATGGATGAAATATTTCATATGTTTTCCTCTATACTTCAACTTTAATGCAATTTTTTTTACAATTGTATTGAAATTTTGTTACAATTATGTTGTGATTATTTTTAAACTTTATTGAAAATTCATGACACTTTTATCAAAGTCTATAACTTTCTTGACATTACCTTGCCACTAAACATCCTAAGTGGGCTTCAAATTGTGCAACATGGTGTCTAGGAATAAGACAACATGTACACATATTTTTAAGGTCATTGTGAATGTTATCACAATGATTAAAAATTGTCCAACACAAATTCACATGCCCTTACTTTGCAAAATATATATAAGTAGGGTGTAATTAATAGGTTACTAGGTAGGTTAAATACCTACTTATTATGTAAGTAAGGTACAAGTCAGGTAATAATATATAACCTTCCTACCTATTGTTACTTACACCCTATTTATATATTACCAACTACCTACCTACCTAGGTAACTCACAACTTACCTACCTACCTACCTATCTACCTACCCAAGCTAAGCTAAGGAGGCTAGGGTAACCAACCAAGCTAGGCAAGGGTTAACTAAGCTTAACAAAGGTTTAGCTATGTTGGAAAAACTTGTATATTGTCTTGGAGGTGGTTTAAAAAATGGATGAATGGGTGATGTGGCATGTATATGGATGCATGGATGATATGACATATAATAGTGGCACCAATATGTTGGTGGGAAATTTGAATTTGTTCAAATTGAAAATTAGTTAGAAACATGTCAACTTGCATAGTTGAAAATTAATCAACATCTCAACTATAACCATGCAATGCAACTCCACCTTATATTATGCTCCCATTCAAACTTTGAACTTTCCCTTTGCTTTAGTTTCATTTGTTTATTTTGTTTTTTCTCAAGGCCATCTTATTTATCATTTGAACCCACATGCAATTTATTGATTTGTGGATTTCTTCAAAAGAGTGCACCTTGTTGCTTACTTGTGGGAAACTTCAAGTATTTCATTTTGGGGGTTCAAACTTTCATTATCAAATTTTTTTAAGTGATTTTATTTGCTTCATATCTTCCAACTAGTTTTTTTTTTCTCCAAATGTTGCTTTTTTGAACTCTTTAGTTAATAAACATATTAAAGTCGGATGCATTCATGGTTGGGGTACCACAACAAGAACCATGACACCGATTTATCTTGTGTCCTAAGTCCAAAAGCAAGGACTTAACAATGAAATGGGGATTTGTATGTTTAGGCTTTCAACCAATAAATGTTATAATGAATAATTCAAATCAGTTGAACAAATTTTGAATGTCATGTTCAAATATAAACCCAAAAAGGAATCCAAGACTACTTAGACATTCCAAAATGACATATTTTTATTTGGAGTGCCAAAACTCTATTAAAAATCAAATAATGTCCTTTTTTTGCACCCACATCTCTTATACTTCTTTCCAAACTTTGGAATGTAGATTTGTAATTAAAAATAATATTTTGATTGTCTTTATTAACACATCCATTTTATGGCAAAATCCAAAATTCTAGCATTAATTCCACAAAATTTGGTGATTTATCATACAAAAAATTTGTGCCATTACATAGAACATACTTTATTCTATTTCACTAGAGGAAACTTGAAGGAAAAAAATTATCATTTGCGACTATTTTCTAGTTGCAAAGGACATTTATTACTAAAAATTACCTAGTTGCACTAAACAAGTTGCATTAGACACTAGTTGCAAATGTGGATGAAATCAATGGTCAACAAATATTTCACCATCTGTATACTATTGTATGCCATATGTATACTACAATAAAAATCAACAAATTACATAATGACATGTGACAATTGAAAAATATTTTAAAAATAAATAATGGATCCTCATAATCTAATTCAAATGTTTTAAAATTGAGACACATGGGATAATACCAATATGCCATGTGGGATTTTTGGATTTTGGTTAAAATGAATAAAAAATCAATATTTAGATAAGTATGTGGGAAAAAGTAAGTAGGTAGGTTAGGGAAGTAGGAAAGTATTTAAATTTTCTTAAAGGTTTAACCTTTGGGGTTAAACTTTTTAAAAGGTTAAGCTCTTTAGGCTCATCCCAATTCACATGTGTTATTTTATGTGCAAGTGTTCGACAAAACCTCTTCCTTATAGAGTTTTGAATATGGAAGTGGAAAACAAAACATATGGGATTAAAATTAAAGTTGCAATTTAATTGTAAATTAGGTTGTAGCTAAAAAGATTATTTCATATTTTTTCCTCATTTTTAATTTTGTAAATTACATGACTAAATAGATAAGTAAATAACTAGTTATTTAAATAACTAAATTAAAAATTCATTTAGTTATAAATGATTAATTCATAATTCATAAATAGAAAAATAAATATCTGAAATAATAACTAATTAACCAAATTATTACATATAAGTTTTCATTCACAACTTTTAAATTTAAAAATAAATAACTATAATATTAGCCAACTAATAGTTAATATCTAAGTAATAACTACTAACTTACTAATTATGAGTTATTAACTAATACCTCATTATTTAAGTATAACTTATAAAGCTTAGTTAAATAATCAAATAAATAACTAAAATTTTAATTAATTAATAATGAATTAACCAACTTATTAGTTACAATTTTAAATAAAAATTTCATAAATAAGGAAAATATCAATAAGTTAATTGTTATTATATATATATATATATCAATTAACTAACTTATTAGTTATAAGATTTCATTAATGGTTCTTAAATAATCCAATAAAAAAAGAAATATTAAATAATTAATACTTAAGTAATAAATAATGAATAAATTATTTTAATTAATTAATTATATTATATTATTATTATCATTATGTTATCTAATTAATAATTAACTAATTAATTAGTTATAAATAATTGATCAATATTTCATTTAAAAAAAATATATTGAATAATTATGAAATATTAATCATAAATACTAAGTATGAACTATTAATTATCAATTAATTAAAAATAAATGTAACTAATTAATCATTGATTAATTAATAAGTGGGTAGTAATTAATGTTAGGTAGGTAAGTAATAGGTACATCGTTAAGTTAAATAGGTAGGTAAACATATAAGTAGATAGGTAGTTATTTTTCCTAAATAAAAAATAAATATAATTTTATAAATACACAAATGAAAACATACCCCCATTATACCCGTAATATAACTTAACAAACATACACATACTTTTCAAAAGTTTCGAAATATACCTATGTATACCACTAAATGCTATCTTGACACCCAAGAGGTGCAACTAAATTTGGTTGCATTTGCAACTAATGGGACATATGGACATGATCATGGATGAAAACAATCTTAGAGTGTGGAATTAAGAAGTCATTAGTTGCAAATGTAATTGTAGCATAGATGCAAGAATGTTCAAAGGTGTAAAATAGTTGTAAAACTAGTAAGAGTTAGTTGCAAGTAACAATTAGTTGCATGTAGTTGCAAATGCATTGGTTGCATTTTGAGGGATTTCTTCTAGTGTTTGTGGTTAAAATATGGAACAATTTGAACAAATATTGCAAGTCCAATTGAATCCTTTTTGATAAAACTACATAATGAGACATGATTAAATCGTCACCATTGTAATCAAGATGTATGTGAATATCTAATGAAAAAAAATCTATCAAATAAATTATTTCGTAAATGTAGTGGTCATTCAAAGTAATGTTTTGACAACAATTTTGGGGCCAGATAGTCTTTTTGTGTACCCCAACCATGAATGTACCCAATCACACTACAACAAAATGTGTCCTTTTATGCCAAGTGCTTTCATTGGATTTTGAATGATTTCATTAGTCCCACTAAACATAGATTAGTGAATTGTACCCACATTTTGTAGGATTGTCATATGGCGTCAAAGTAAATAAATGTGGATAACATGAAGCTCACTAAGCTTATGGAGCTTTGAAGTTATCATCACATGTGCCACTCACATTTGTAAATGCTCAAATATTCTTTTTTTTCTTTAGTTTTTTTCCTTCTACCATGTTATCTTTCTTTTTCTTTATCCACCATGTTTTCCATCATGTTGCCTTTAGTTTTTTTCTTTCAACTAAGTGCTTCTTTAAATTCTTGGTGGTTTAATTTCTCCTCCACCATTTCAAGAATAAGAACTTGGGTAATAAAGAGCCAATTTTACAAAGCTTCTCAACCATCGATGCATGTCAATGACATTCAATTAATAGATAGGCAAATGGTTTTTGGGTTATTCTTCATCACGCCCTTTTTCTTTTTTTTGTTTTCCAAGTAGTTTATGTGGTTTTGCAACCATCATAATAGAACTAGAACTCTTCAAAATATTTTTCTAAAATGCATGCAATGAGAAGTTAAATTATCTCTAAATTAGAATATTTGGTTTTGACTAAATTTCAGCTATGTTTTGACTAGGTTTCAATTGGGTTTTGACTAGGTTTTGATTGTGTTGATTGTGTGTAACATAAACCAAGATGCACATGCCATTTTTGTCAATTATGTAAGTTTTTTTTTCCATTTTTCAAGGTGTTTTTTCTTTATTTATTATTATTATTTTGTTTTTAACTATAGATAGAATTTAATTTCTATTATTTTGTTCAATGTGTTTGCATATAATGCATACGTTTTTTCTTTATGCACATTATAACTTTGATTCCTATTAAGTTCTCTCATTTTTAACAACTTTCACTTTTTTCAATTAAAAAATGCAAGGTGTAGGCATGAATAAGCATAACTAGCATATTTGTATACATCATATGGCAACAAATATTTCACCATGGTTTTGACACATGACATTTTAATTTTTTCAATGAAAGTAATGATATTTTGACAAGTGTAAAGTCAACAATGGCTACCAATTTAAATTGGGTGTTGACATTGTGGCACTTGTCACTTTATATCATAAATTTATCCAAAATTTTCAATCTATATATAACTTAGAAAACTCCTTACCATACACATGGCATGCATTGGCTATTTTATTTTTATGGAAGCTTATTAATAACTATCGATTTAATCTAACTACTTAACCTAGTTACCTATTCATTGTTTTGAAATAGTTGTAAACATAAGTCGAACCTTCAACTCACTAAGATGGATGAAATGATAATTTGTGTTTGACTATTTATTGCACTTGACTTGTTATCAACTTAAAACCTTTGCAATTGAAAAAATCCAAAAAAATAATTTCAACTTAAAATTGCAATTTTCGACTAAAATTATAGTTGAAACACATAGTTACAAATGGGGGAAGGGGGGGAGGGGAGTTTCTCATAGTGTGATGTAAGCCAAACCTATGTCCATTTCAATGACACAAAGATACCCTATATATTATAGGTTATCTTTGTGACATTAATGTTCACATTATAACCTTAAACTACAACAAGCCACTTTGTTATCAATTTGATCAATTACTGGCCCCCATATTCCATCAAAAACCCCAAAATCAATGTGATGAGGCTATCTACAAAACCTCTACCAACCACCTTTTCAAGATTCAATAACAATGCCATTTTGTTAAAACCATCAACAACATAATTGTGGACACTGCATTAGGATTGATTGTTAATTGTTATAACTTCATCACAATTAACAACGAGCTACTTGATTATAGAATTTTTTTGCAATTTCAATTTTTGAATCTTTATATCTTTCATTTGTCTTCACAATGAGTCCCCTGCAATAACCTTTGAATTTTAAATATAAGTTTTTCTTTAATGTATAAAGGCCAAATCTGAATACTCTTTGTACTTGCTTCTTGAATATGAAGGTATATTTGTTGTAGGAAGGTAGTTGCCACTATAAGGTAGTAGTAAGAAGGTAGCTAATGTGTTTGAAGTTTGCAAAGGGTAAAACCATGAGCTGTTGCAAATAGTAGGCAGTAACTACATAGAGTTTTAGGTGTTATAGATAGTTAGTAATAATAATAAGTCATGTTTGAATAGGTATTGATAATTGCAGGATTGTGTTAAACTTCAAATTGTGCATACTTATTATAACTTAATATGAAAGATTAATATGTTGTTCAACAATGTTCTTTTGTTTGCAACCAAAGTGGCAATCATCCAATTGAAAAGTGACCATAATCCCTAATAAGACATTTAGTATAAATATATAATCATATTTTTATATTTTTTGTTATACACTGAAAAAAAATTATAAAAAATTAATGATTTTTACTTTTTTTCTCACTTCTAGTGGTCAAAAACTTCCAAAATCATTTCATTTTTAAATTTTGAAATTTGAAATTTTTTAAAAAACCAATTCCATACCCTTGTGCTTTTGCATCTCAATCATTTAAAGTAAAAATTCTAAATAGCAATGACAAGTGGAATCAAAAGTTAGTGCAACAAAACAAAAGGATGCAATGATAACATAACAATATACTATGCATCTATTCTTGTAGTACAACACATTTTAAAGAACTCTATCACTTCAGATACATTTGGTTGAATTCAAATCAAAGTCAAACAAAGTACAATGAAAAAGATAACCTTGGTCTATAACACAGATATCTTATTATTGTAAATTCAATGATAATTAAATTTGGAAATGGCTTAAGGATCAAACCTTCCCTTATACATCACTCAAGGTTTAATACTTTCTATCCAACTTTCAAGATCAATGATGCCATTCCAATCCATAATTTTGTGACACCTTAATATCAACAATATGACTTTTTTTTCTTTCAATAATGTAGACAAACCACATAATAATTCAACTATTCTCTTCCCCTTTTAAACACTCCCAATCTTAAACCAAACATTAAAATTGTCTTCCAATGTTGTGGCCCTTTTATAGTGACATTGTTGAAACATTTATTTCTATTCTTTCTTCCTCATTGTGATACGGAGACATCACTTTCCCTTTTGAAAATGTTGGAGTTGGTGAAATTTTTTCATCTCTTTGTTGACATTTTATTAAACTTACAAGTTTGAAATCTTTCACTTTATCTCAACATTTATTGACCTTTTTATCTTGAACAATAGACTCTCATTCATACATATGTTTTTTCTTTGTTGACCAATTGTCTCTAAAAAAATGCATACCTTTAATCCCAAGTTTTTCCACTTTTGTAAGTGTTCACCCATAGTGGTACATGTTCTTGACCACAAATAAGAAGTTATAATTTTTGTTACATGCCCCATTCCCACACAAGTTTCTCACTTGAGATGTGAATTTTCCTTCGGTTATCATCACATACTAACCATATTCCTATTTCTATTGTCAAGTACATTATAAAAAAACTTATGTAGTGGAAGAAAAGGTTATAATTTATTATGTAAACACACAAAACCAAAAATATTTTTATTCTCAGCCTAACAAATTTCTCTGAATCTTATCTTTTTGCCTACACCACATGTGTCATGAATTTTTCTTATGCTCCTTTGCAACACTCCACCACAAACCTTGCATCACCAACAAGTTTAGTTTCATTCATTTCTTTCAAGCTCTCATACACTTTCATTCAAAAAAGAAGTAAATGCCATGACCTGAACATAAGTAAAAAGAGGAAACAAACACACATCAATTACATCTAATGTCAAAATTCTTGTTGCATTCTTCTTCTAAAAGTTCTCATTGTAGACAGACAACAATCATTTCAACAATCTGACAAAATGGATTTGATCAACACAAAACCCTAAATAGTCTCCCTTGACAGTATTTCTGAACTCCATCACATGAACTATCAATTTGTTTTCACACTACTTTGAGCTACATTAGCACTTAGCACCTCAAACTAATACACAAGTTGTGAGAAACACATTTGGGGTAGGGTTAGACACTTTTGCATTAAATAAAATTGTAGTGGAAAAAAACATTTCTCTCATGCATTCCATATGAAAGTTGCAAAGTTCAAAACTTCTTTCTAAACAAATATAACAGTGAAACAAAATAATAGGATTTTCAATTGTTTGGAATCCAACCTCCAATATAATTAGATCATGTATCATGAATTTTGGTAGCTTATTAGCACTCTTTTTTTCCTAAAGATGTTTTTAATCTTAGAGTTCACACATATGTAAGGATGTAGGGGCAAGATTTATTTCTTTCAATCCATCAATCCGTAGAAATTGCATTGTAATTGATGGATCGGCGTCAAATGATAGAAAACTGAATCCTACAACACCAGCTCTTTGGCTTTTATGCTGTGAGTGTCATTAGTGTA
>Ga0209208_10013260_pt1 | contig 10315 bp, 8 predicted proteins | sample S1TSphfallax_3_FD_187694 | JGI IMG/M metagenome (GOLD analysis project Ga0209208, IMG submission 187694) | Host-associated microbial communities from peat moss isolated from Minnesota, USA - S1T2_Fd - Sphagnum fallax MG (SPAdes) (version 2) | ecosystem: Host-associated > Plants > Peat moss >... | reverse complement strand
AGCGCAAAACGCACGCGACTTTTTGTTTTTCGGGGCTGAATTTTGTTGCGCGATTTGCAGTCAATAATCACTCGATTCTTCGCACTTTTGTATGAATATTTTGTTGTTGTCCTTATTATAATTTTTTTAAAAAAAATTTCAAAAAAAAAATCATTCAAGAAGAGAAAGCAAGTAGAAATTATTCTTGTGTTGTTGTTGTTCTGTATTTTTCTGTCATCTCAAGAAGAAGAGAAAAAGTCAGTAGCAGCAGTGTTTCGTCTTCCAGTTCTTCGTGTTTCAGGCGGGAATGCTCGAGAACTCAATTTCTGTCTTTGTTGGATTTGGATTGTGATTCTTCTTTGTTCATATTGTTGTTTTTGATTTGTTTTGTTTTGTTTCTTGCTTTGAGTGAGCTGGTATGGTTTTTTGTTTTCTTTTGTTGTTGTGATGAGATGCACTGTTGTAGGATATAGAGATGTTTTGGTAGGCAGGCTGCCGATGATAACGGGGCGGACGTGAGGGAAGAAGAAGAAGATGATGATTGATCAGGAATCGATTCTTCGTAAATTCGGGGGGATTTTTCCTTTTCCATATGGAGGCTTTTCATTGCGATCATGTGGCGCGCGGGAGACTTTCTGTGGTTGCGTGGATGTAGATCTTTTTTCTGTAGCAGCGTTTGTTTTTGTTGCATCGAAAGGTCTGCTGCAGGAGCTTCTAATTCTAGTTTCAGGAGGAGATCGAAATGGAGATGACAATTGTTGCTGGATAGATAGATGTGAGTGAAGAAGTTTTTGCTTGAAGGTTTTGTTGTGGAAAAGAGGGAATTTGTAAATAGTGAGTGATCATGTGTTTAGGCTGTTTTCGAGTTTGTTGAAGGACTTGGGAGAGAATTTTGCTTGAGATCGACTGCCAATGGCGGGGGGCTCTGCAGCGGGACGGCCGATGTCCCTGTGGCTGCGGAGACAGTTGAAGAAGGAAGGGAAGAAGAAGAAAAGCAACGAGAATCCATATGCATCCGGTGGTCTGGAAACGTTCGCCGCACTCCTTGAGGAGCTACAAGCGAAGCGAGTAGCAATGGTAGATAAAACAGCCATGTCAGTGTCGGCCGTTCGAAGCTTGTCCAAATCTGCGCAAGAATGGACTGCTTCTACGCTCTCCAGAACCGTTAGCAGGTGCAGAACCGAGCTCTCAGCCCAAACTGCTGCTACGGATGCAGCCAGGAACGAGCCCCCCGAGGTTGCTGCAGCGAATACTAACGGTGGAAATGAAGAAGGAGAGGAGATGGATCTGCAGCAAGATTGTGCACCATCAGAGCTCTCCAAAGCAACTGCTCTGGATGATCACAGAAGAGACGATTCCGATTCTAGACACACCGCTGTCCTCGCAAAAGAACGAGAATTAACTCAATTGTGGAAGGACATCTTCTCCGCCATGGCAAGCTACCTCCGCGACTCTCTGCATTCTTCTTACCTTTCTGCACAGGCAGCAGCAGTTCCCAAGCGCCTCAACAGCTTCAGTTCTTCAGCTGCTAGTTTCCTGCAGAAGAAGGTCCAGGATGAACAACGACAAGATCAGAAGAGCCAAGCTGAGTCTGTGGAAACTTCTAGTAATATCGAACAGGACCAGCTGCAGAGCGCAAGTTTTGTATTCCCGACTCTTCCCTATCTGTCCTCTCCTCCCTCGCCGATTCTTCTCCCTGCTGCTGCTGCCGGGATTGATTTTCAGACTGATATGCTCTCCGTCTCCCCTGCAACGCCGTCAGAAGATAGTGTTAGCAGTCCTTCCACAGACCTCAGGAGGAAACTGTCGTTGAAATTGAAGTCCAGGTTTGTGAAATCCTTGCATTTAAGCAAAGTTGCACCTAGTGATAGTACTACGCCCCCCCTCAGTTCTTATCCAGGATCAACCCCGACACTACTGTCGTCATCCCGAAACTACAAGCACAGGTTAGCATCAGCTGGATCTCCTGGAACTCTTACCAGATCTCCAACTCTTTCTGCAACAGTGCTAGATCAGATGGAGAATTCGGATTCAGAGACAACAGCATCCTCCTCTAGACTCATGAGGAGGCAGCTGCAGGATCCAGCTTTGAGACCCAAGAGAGGCAACAAGAGGCTCTCTTTCTCAAGAAACCCTAAAGCAAGCTCTAGTGAATTTCCAAACGCCATTGAAGAAACAAGTGAAATGGGTGAGCGTGAGAGTAGTAAAGGTAGGAGGAGCCCTGCATGGAGGTCAGGATTAGATCAAACAACGAAGAACACTCCAGCGAGTGAGGTACAGACCTTCACAACCATGGCTTGCGCCTTAGGGTTAAGGAATATCAAAACAAGTATTCTGCACATGGTGGAGGAAAGGAGAGAAATGAAGATGATGTATTCATCATCTTCAGCTCCTGTGTTAGAAAGGGAAGAGATCTGGCCACTTTGTGTTCTTGTTGCTCTGCTGTTTCTCCTTGTGGGGCAAGTACCAGCAGTTTTGGCAACTTCCATCTTCTTTTTGGTTATATCACAGATTGAGAAATTAAGGTGTTGCAGAGGGCATGGACGTGGTAAACAGGTGGTTCCTTATAGGGCAAATATGGAAGCTTCAAGGAAACTGAACAGCAATTCCACACCAGGGAGTCCAGTTAGTAGTCCTCATAGAGGTGACATTAACTCAAGACAGTATCAGAAGAGGATCATCATGGAGGGTTTGCTTGAGAGAAACCGAAGAAGCAGTGGCTAAAGGTGAACCTTCAAATATCCTTGCAAAATGATTGCTTGGCAAAATTGCTGCTTGGGACTCTTGGTGGATGGGAAAACCCCCTTCCCATATTGCTGATCAAGGTAGCATTTTTCTTCACTTGGCTCCTGCACATTTGGAAAGCAGAGATAGTTTTTCACATCCACCCAACAAAAGTCAGGTACAAGTAACAAATTCCCAAAACTTTGCCTTCTTATCTTTCCATGTGCAAAGCCATGGAAGATGGAGGACATTTCTGGTTTCTTTTCCTGAGAAGTGCAGCCAAGTTTGATAACTTAACAGCCTTTGAAGGAAGAGCAGTAACAACTGGAGTGAGCATGGCCCAAGGTTGGAGGTTTCTTTTTCAGTTCAGTTTGCAGAGTGAATGTTAGCAATGCCAGTTGCTTGGTACAGAATTAGATGACCAACTAAACCAGAAAACTCAAAGTCATGTGTATATGTATGAGGTTTTTGGGTTTGAGAGTACATGATGACTGACAACCCATATGTAGCTGTAGAATATAGTTCCCACATTTGCTGACGACACCACCCTACAAATAAGGGGTGGCAATCTTGTGCTAAAGATATTTGTATTATGGAGCACAGTTCTATTTCGGCTGAATCTAAGTCACAATCCCTGTTTCTAATGTTTTCGTGTGTATGCTTTTGTGTTTTTCTTATGTGTGTGCATCCCTTGTTGATGGCACACAATTGCTTTCTGAGAACCAGAAATATATGCAGGAATGCATTGCCCTCACTGTAATCACCTGAACTTAAAAATGTGTGACTGAGAGTGGCAGCTGCAAGTTGCAAGCTTGGATCCAAACTGAGTGACAGCATAATAAATTAGACGAACTGCATCAATATTATGTTTATTGCTCAAAAGTGTCACGGAATGTGGCATTGGCACCCATTGGACCTTCAAAGAAAGGTGCATGTGACCAAAGCTCAAGCCACATCGTATACAGTAACATGCATACAGTAACACAGTCGTGAAGATCATCAGTCTGCACACAACAGTAAACATGATGATATTTGGGTGGTCATGATACTCTCTTATTTCCTTTGTTTTGGAAGCAGCATTGTTGTTGAAATATTGCAGGTTCTGGAGGAAGAAAAACCCTGTTGCAATAGCAATGGTACAGTACCTGAAACTTAGGACTATAGCTATTAATTACAGCACATGAATAAAAGACCTGACTTGGTTTTAGTGCATTCCCACATTCAAAATTCAGCTTCTGGTGCAGGAAGAACACTTGCTCTTGCAGCCATCACACTAGTTGGGAAACTAAAACAACAGCCCACTCCAGTTTCCAGTAATTTTCTTGCGCACGATAGGGAGCCCAAGAATCTCAATCATCACACAATTCTGCAACCTAGTTTATGAAACTTCTAGGAGGTTAAGGTGTTGGAGCTAGGCACTGCCAACGACAGGAAAAAAAGAAGATCTAAAAGCAGAAAATGGAAGAACAACTTCATGGAGTACAAACATGAGGATTATGCCCAGAGAGATCAAATACACAGTTCATTAGGAGATCTGACAGTTTGGGGTGCATAAGGTGCACATGGTCATTTGTAGAGAGGTCCAAATATGGGATGTGGGTGGAGATGATCTAGGCTCCCTACAACAAAATGGGGGAGCCTTACACTATACTCTATAGGGTCCAACTGCTGAATATGAGGAGATTGACACATTTGCATGAATACTACAATGGACCTGCTTGTCTTGCTTTCATGCACCCCGGCTCAACTTCGTTTATATATTTTGATATGGGGTCAGTTACAATTACTTCAAAAATTGATTGCATGTAAAGGAATGTTACGTATGTGGAAATTCTATTTGCTCAAAGTTTGAAACACCAAAAACACTAGGAATGAGCCTTACTATATGAGCATGATTACAAGAAGAAGACAAAATCCACTTTCCATTTGAAAATTCACGTATGTGACTCTCAAGAAGTGTTAGTTAAAGAAGATGACTACTTTTGGTTGGCCAATCACAATATTTTGCCCATGTGGTAGCATTCAAATGGTCCATCAAATTTTCCATCCAATATTCCATGTTTATGGGTGGGGATGGAGAAATAGTCAACACTATGTTGGATGTTGGATGTCACACAATATGTGAATGATAATTTCTTTTACACACAAAACACTTCACATTTTGTGGTAGTGCAAATGGAGGGTGCCTTATATGTCGTAATGTTTCATCAGGAGTGACTGGGCATTACGAAATGCCCACAGTGAAATACCTGCCTCTGTCTGTGGGTGTTTCACTTTTCAAAATGCCCACTTTACATTTTTTTACCATGATATCCAGCAGGTACCTGTCTGATACCTACTGGGTATCATAGTTTTTTTGTAAGTAAAAAAAATTCATCACCTTTTATGTCATGCAATGCCCTTGAGCCAGGCCATTTCCAAAATTGTGTTATTTTGAGAACACCCAATGCTGCAGCATTATCCTACACTTGATACACACACTGGCATTCAGTGTTGACCAAACCCAAAAATCTGAAAACAGCTCTGAGCACTGATTTCCACAACAATGTGCCAAGCTCCAGGATAACATTTAGTGCTCTACACTTATGTTACAAAGCAATTTTTGTTTGTTAAAAATGTTAGTAGTTTGCTTCCAAGCCAAACCTGTACTCCAAAGAAAAATTGCTAAATTGCCTTCTAAGACTACAGGGGTGCAACCTGCATATAAGGTAGTAGTAACTACATTGTCCATCCCCAAAGAAGTGTGTTGAAGTTATTAGACATATTGTAAAGCCAAATGTAAGGTTTTGTCTTGGTGTGAATCTGCCAGTGTCTAGATATTGAGGAGAAATCTAGTAGCAGACTTTCAAGGGTGTGAGTATCCATGCATTAGCGCAGGAGCATAACTGTGAAATTGACTTGACATCTTCCCTCAAACCTTTTGTAGAAGGAAGAACAAATGGTTCCAGGGGATCAAAACTTGGAGCCAGCTGTGAAGAGTCTTTGTCATGACTCGAGAAAAGTTCACAGCTTCAAAACTAATTTACCTTCTCATCCAATGTTAAAGACACAACATGCATGTTGCCAATCCTTGGAGCTTGGCACTTAGCCCCTCCAAGCAGCATATGGGCATAGCAACATTTTCAGGATTGAGCAGAACATGCTTCATGGTTTAAAAGCATGTAAAAATTCTCTCCACTTAAAAGAACCTCAAAACACCCAAATCAGTTCATGACAGTGAGTTTTCCGCATATCTTCCTCATGGAAATCAAATTTGTACCACCAGTATGATCCAGTTGGTGTGCTGCAATTGCAGGCAAGGTCTGGAAAAAAAGACCCTTATAAGCCTGTCTTTAAGGCAGCTGGGCTGTGTCTCATAATTATTGGGCTTTGCAACACTGCTTGGAACCCATTTCATCCTCAGCTGAGGAGAACAACAAATTTAGTCCCCAAATTGAGTCAAAAAAAGAGATTAACATTGGACTATAGAGTAGAGTCCTTGTAACTTGTGGCCAACACAATCCTGTCTAAGTGGAGCAGAACAGAGAAGTCTGACTGGATGTGTGAACACAGTCTGAACTGCTCATGATGTTAGTTCTAGTTGGCTGCACCAAAGGAGTAGCAAGTCTGAGGCCTCACCATAGACCAATGCTAGCAAGGTTGCCCACCTATTGTGGTAGGTCTGAGGTCTCTAGAAGGCTGAAGGTGCTACCCACCAAATGAGGTGATGAGTCATTCAGATACTTCAAATAATATTTGGACCCACGAGCTAGGTTGATCCGTGCACGTCGCCTCTCTGGAATTGCATCTGCAGCACACTTCGAGAATCCCCTCTGAACAAACCTGTGCATGTCATCAAGGGCTGGTTCTATCAGTAAGAAAATTAAGAATGGTGTGATATTTGTCAGCACACAGAAGTTGACATTGGAGCCTAAGTTCAAGAACTAACCAGTCAGCTGTGCGAGTGGTGAGGAGAAAGAGTTTCTCTAGCCCCATTTCTCTCGCTTTTTTCTCTAGATAATCTGCACATGGCCATGAGTTAAAATAGAGCTTCACAATCTCACACTTTGTGAAAAGTATATTCCAGACACATATGCAAAGCTCTAACAAAACCATCATTCATTCTGCATTGCTCATGCTGGTTAGGATACCATGATCACTACACCACAAGTTTGTGGTTGCTGATATATAGCAAAAACCGAGAATTGAGGATAGTGTCTAAGGACAGCTGAGTAGATGGTCATATGCGACACATTAGTAAATGCCAATCTAAAATTGAAACCAAATATACTCCCACTTCACTGCCCAGTAGTCCTGTTCATTCAGGCTCAACTAGCATCTGCCTCACATCTAGATAGGCACTCAATTCATAGACCAGCCTGTCTTTGGTGAATCCTAAGACTGCTATTTTCATCCCTAAATCTATCCAAGCATGAAGTCTGGGCTACAATGTACATGATAAGGTCAGGAACACCTAAGAGAGGCCCTGTTTGAGGTCTAGGAATGTACCAAGCAAGTTGTCTCCACGCCCATGCCCGCGACATTCGGGGGCAACAGCAAAAGCAGCCACTTCCCCACTCTTCTCTTCTGGATAGGGAAATAGTGCTGCACATGCAATTATGGAGCCATCCCTTTCAACCACTGTGTATGATGGCAACTCTTGCAAGAGCTGCAGGTCCCACAGAATTACAACTTTTCATCAGTTGAACAAGTGAGAGCTTTACTTGTCAATTGCATATGCTTTCATTCCACTGGCATACTGAGTGCATTGAACTTTCATTTTTTTAAAATTGGTAGCTCATATCCCAATCTGAACATATGTGCTTGGAGACCAGGCAGAGGGTCAAGAAACAAGCGGCATATGGACAGTTGAAGAATGGACTGTGGGTGAAAGATCATATAGCATTGAACAATGATATAATTCTCATCATCGTTTCTTAACAAACCACAGGATATCTTGCCATTATTACAGATAATCTGGGCTTGTTTAGACTCCCGGGAAGTAAAAAAGTACAGTCTGGGATATACCTGTGTGCGTGGACGGTTGACTAGAATGCCACTCTCCTCCAGTGGGCGCAGTAGCTTCTCAATAATGGCTACATCACCAGTCCTTGCTGATCGTGTGCCTTCATACATGTCACTGTTCCATTGTCACAATCACAAATCTTGTTAGCAGCATTGAGAGGTCTTGCAGCTCCAAAAGCTGCATATACCCACTTTCTAAGAAAGACTCTAGCATTGACATTCATTAAGATTTGCCCAAGGAAAATAACTATCAGAAGTCGGGAAATAAACAAGCTCATACTTTGAAACCATAGTTCCAATTCCATCCCGTGTGTAAAGCTCCAGAAGTAGAGCTCCCTGAATGTTACTGTCAAGAAGATGCACACGCCCCACACCACCCTGCCATAGCACACTGTAATCAGAGACTGATTGCAATCCTTTTGTGATCTTCTAAAGAATACTAACAACCATTCATAATGGCAATGACTTGGAGTCCCAAACATTGAAAGGTGAGCAACTTCTAGACAACATTAAGACTGTATACAGTCCAATTGGACACAAGGAAGGTAGCTTACTCGGCATACGTATACTGCTGCTGTCAGTTCTGACAAATAGCCATATGTTCGACTAAGCCTCTCTTCTCCACCAATTGCAAATCCCTGTCGTCCCCGGCGCTTCTTTGCAATTCCACTTACTAAACTATTCTCAGTTCTATATGTAGCCTCTCTTGGAGGAAAAGTTGAACTTTCAACAGGTTCAACACTTTTGAAGCTGCCCTTTGCCCCTGTGCCATTATCACCAGGGTCGGAGATGTAGGGCAAACCATCACTGGAAGTATCGATTCCCAGGCTTTTCATGTAGCTAGGCCCTGCCACAGCTTTCACATAATCAGCAGCAGTATAGCTCTGGCTGGCCCGTTCACAAATGAGTCGATCAGCTTCCTGTAAGGTCATAAATCGCAAGTGCCGTTGGTTCTCATCACAAACTGGGCCATCCAACAGGCACAGAAGCTTCTCTGCCTGGAGGGCTGTTGCACATGCTGTTGCCACTTCATAGGTGCTGCAGATGGGAGGGAGACAGGAGTAGAAGTATCAGCTCAATGAATGCAACTGGAAGAACTAAAGACTGTGAGGTGATGTCTGCAAACACAAGTGGCAACGCTCAGCCAGTAACATCCAACATCCAAATGACATCACACATGTATACACTATGATGATCAGTAGTCAACAAATCACCACTTCTTTATGCACATACTTGCAGTTGAGAACTTGTCCAGAGCTCGAGTAGCCTAGATTGCTGAGCATAACAATGCAATTGCTGTCCAACCGCTCCTTGATACGAACCACATCAATCTTCTTTACTTCTCCAGTGGCTCCAAAATCAATGCCATTAACAACACCTCTTGGCTGCAAAACATAAAACCAGTAACTTTGCAGTAATGACAGCAGCTCCTCTCATCAGTGCAAGGCAACAACAAGCCCTTGTTGATATCCTCTGTGTTCAGACTTACAAAACAATGCAGACAATGTTCTCAGGCAGCTGGCTCATTGAGGTGAAAAGATGTTGCAGAAATACACACAGCAGGGAAAAAACTCTACATCAGTGTAAGATATAGATAGTCTCCCAAGAGTTTGGATTACCTTGGCAGAAATAAAGTTGCCACTGGAAACACTGATCCCCACCTCATGCCACCGGTCATTTGAAACCTGGCGCCGTAAAACAGGTATGGAGGGGCCCCGTGAAAGCTTGGCCTCAATGTCAACACGGATCCTGCCTGCTGCTTCCATTGATGCCTCCAGAGCCTCATCATCAGTGATACGGTATGCCCCAACATACTGCGCTTCATGCTCTGCAATCTATCACTCAATGACTTACTACCATTTTTTTTTCACAAAACCCTAGTAACAGCAGAGCAGTCTGCGAAGGAAGCAAACTCACACCACAGGAAGACTGCAATCGATCAAACCCTACAGGATAGAACAAATGATGCAGCCTGTTACAGCAGCAATCCCTAGGCTACACAGCAAGAATCCTTGGAGTATAATAAACAGTCTACCTAATAGCACATCATGTTTTACCTCTTTCATGCAACAGTTTATCAATCTGAATGTGCGAGCCTGGCACAATTACCAGCTTGATGCCCAACCCATGGAGCAGTGCCAAATCCTGTTGACCCATACAAGGTGGTGCCAAATAAAGATCAGATTCAACTTGAGCTTTATGGACTCAGAATTGAAGCAGCCAACATCTGATTTGAAACTTCATATTTTCCTATCTGATATTCTATGGAGCTCATGTTCACAATCTGAAGCAAATTAGAGCTGGTTGCCTGATTTTCTGGCTTACAGTACTTGTTGCTCAGAGCATGTCCATCATCAGTGTAAAGATGGAATCGTGAGAGCAAGCTTGCTGGCTGACTCCAGATGAAGCATCTGTTTCAGCAAGAACAACGTAAAAGCAACAAGCTTGCAGTGAAGAAGCGTAAGGAAGTCAGGCGGTACCTGGAGAATGCTATCTAAAATCGCACGATTCTCCACAACTTCGCCGGGGATAACGACAACAAATGTGCTACCACGATGGCCTTGAATGTAAGGCCACGCTTCCCTGAACCAATTGACAAATTGCATGC
>Ga0209208_10013259_pt1 | contig 10315 bp, 9 predicted proteins | sample S1TSphfallax_3_FD_187694 | JGI IMG/M metagenome (GOLD analysis project Ga0209208, IMG submission 187694) | Host-associated microbial communities from peat moss isolated from Minnesota, USA - S1T2_Fd - Sphagnum fallax MG (SPAdes) (version 2) | ecosystem: Host-associated > Plants > Peat moss >... | reverse complement strand
TCAGGAATGAAAAGGGTGGTGTGAACATACAGTCAGGTCCCTGCCTGAAAGAAGTGAATAATTGAGTTTGAGACATTTGTAAAGAACATCTCAAATTGAAGTAGAAGACCATGTAAAAACATCATATTACTGGAATTGTTGCTGCAAATTTAAAGACCAAAGGGAAAGGCTATATAATCTTCTATTTGGGAGTGTCCATAGTGTGAGTGTTTTATTTGGTGACTGGCTAAATAGTTGGTGCAGAGGTATGGAATTGGTGCTATTTAAGAAGTTGTGTTGCTTCTGTCACCACAGCAAGAAAGCTGGTGGGCAATTGCAATTGCATTTGGGCCTCATGAGCCACAGTACCTCCTCAGTGTTTTCAAGAATCTGCAAAGTATGGGACATCAACTACTGGCAGCACATTGCACATATAAAAGAATGGAGAACAATCTCAGTCAAGGATGCAAATTTGATCCATTTCATGGGTCTTCAGTTCATGCAGGCACTGGTGGCAATGCCAGCAAGTGTGTCTTAACAAGGGTACAACTCAGAACAAAGATCAGAACTAGATTGTGAAGATAAGACTAGGTTGTCATGTTCTCCTAGTAGGCATACTTCCCCTGCTGTCCCAAAGTTGTTGCCTTTCTCCTTTCTGGAACGTGGGAGGGATTGCAACCAAATCTTCTCAGGTCTACAAAGGGCCTGCATTGTAAGAAGAAGAAAGTCCCCCACTCAGTTCATCAAGCTTTTCTTGCACAACACAGAAATTGCAGAAGATCACGCAGAGTCCCCCACTCAGTTCATCAAGCTTTTCTTGCACAACACAGAAATTGCAGAAGATCATGCAGTAATTACTGAAATTTCATCATCTGTTTGGTAATATCTGTGCAATCATCTGATCTTTGATTGTTTTGTGTGAATATTCTTCCCATTTCTGATCACAAGAAATATCACCACACGAATTTCATTGTACCCTTGTAACCTATGTATTTACACCAATGGGGAATTGTGTGGGCGTGCAGAAATTTCTACCCTTGAAACAACCTCTGTATCTAGACCGAAGGGAAATTGTGTGGGGGGGTGTGTAGAGAGTTTTCTGATTTCTGATGGTTTCTGCACCTGCACTGTTTTAGATTTGTTGGCAGCAGCAATAAGGCACAAACCATTGAGGATTTTATCAGACGGCGAACAACCCATAAGCTTTGTCAATCCCGAGAAGTATCATGCTCAATAAATATAGGGTTTAGACGACAGTAACTTCGGCAGCTAAGCTATGGTGTGTCGGGATGTTTGATGTTCTGCGTGGTTGTAGTGACTAAGCCTCTGTCGAAGAGGTTCTCGTGAACTCTCTTACTCCAAAATGTAATCTTCCTAAGCACGCTGCAGATGATTAAACCAAGCTTAAGTGGGTAGCGGGTCCTGCTGTTTAGATTGTATCCTGGCTAGATTGTAGTGCTTACAGGAAAGAGGATAAGATTGGGTTGCCCGAGTCTCTGTACACTTCCTTGTTCATTTGTTTTGCGTTGTCAGATTCTCTTGGAGATAGCAGCAATGGCCATTTTCTTTTTCTTTTTTTGTTGGGGTCCTTCCAGCTTGATATGTAATCTAGTTGGGCTTCGTCATACGGTGCGCAGGGGGGTCATTTTCTGTTTTGCTCTGGATTTTTAGATGCGTCGTGTTCGGAGTGGGTCTGTGATGTTTGATAATGCTTTGTTCCGGAAAGTCAGGCTTGTCAGAGACTTGCCAGCTATGTGGAAGCAAAACTACTGAGACCCTAGACATCTTTCCGCTTCTGATCTTCTTCTAGCTTCTTCTAAGGATCGATGGAATTGGGAAAAGCATCGTTTGTATTATGAGCATCATCAGATGTCGCTTGTTTGAATTCTTCCCGCAACCATCGGGGGACAGTAGGACCTAGGATTTCGAGATAATTAGGTTTGCACCAATATCTACTGCTGAAGGGCGATTCGCAATAGATCATGCGCACAGATCTACCTCCTCTATTTCAGATTTATAGACCCTATCTGCTCTACTGGTTACTCGTGGTACCCACAACCCTGGATCGACGAAGGGGAGATACGAAAGTTTCTCTCTCTCTCTCTCTCTCTCTCTCTCTCTCTCTCTCTCAGCATATAGATGCCGTAACAGTCGCAAAATTCTTACTGTGGGAATGGCAGGTTCCACAGTTCAGAACGGATAGAACTTCTAGATGAACATTACGGTTTTCAGTCCTTTTCTTTTCAAGAAGACCTTTGAATGTGAAGCATACCAATACCGAGTGAAGGAGGGAGCCACTCACTCATCTCTGGTTCTTTGTGATGAAAATTAAACACAACAATTAGGCTGACAGAAATGGTGAGAACACATGCAGTATTGAGAAGACAACAAGTTCTACAAAAGGTGAGATTATCACAATCAAAGCAATTACTTACTGCAACTTTCTTCTCAACACGACACTATCCAGTTCTCTGTGTCCTCCTAAAAGCCATGAAGCTTACTGTGACCTAACTCATTAACCACTAAACTCACAATCTGGAGGTGGTCTATTGCATTGGAAACCGCTGACAAAAACTTCTGCAAATCCTGACCTCTTAGCAACTATAAGTAAAAACACAGGTGGCATTCTTGTTCATCACCAGTGTCTAACATATCTGTCCTGTTAAATGTCAACAACTAACTTCTTCATGAACCTCAGAATTGCATAACCCCACTGACCAACTTATGTGATGATGCCCAGAATTGGAATCCTGTGACACAAAATTTCAAATAACTGAACAGCAGAATGTGAGCAATTGCACAGCAGTGCATGAAGACTGGTCCCCATTTGGAGCCAGCTTCAAGGAATTGCAGGTGTGCAAAGTGTCCATTTATCACCCCCCAACTGCTTGATAAATCACAAATTTGAAAGCATGAATTCACTTGCAATTGCTGTGAATTGGACAGAAGCGGTTCCAAACCCTCGAGGTTGAGAATTGAGGCTGAACAATTTTCTGAAACAAATTCACAAGTTAGCAGGAGTAGACACATACCTGACTTCCAAATATCTCAGATTGGTATAAGGGTGCTTCTTTTCTTTACACCCTTGAACTGAACTGTTTCATTATCTTTCTGATCAGCGCCAAGAGCCCCTGAACCCAGGCAACCCAAATCAAGAGCAATTGCAGGGAGAAGCCTCTTCTGATAGAGCACAACTCTGCAAACTGATCATCCAATATGAGTTCTTTCCCAACTCCAATCTAACTATCTTCGGATATTAGATGTATAGAGTAAGCACATTCAGTGGAGAAAGGCTCAGTTTTGAACAATTGCAATCAGGAAAAACTAAGTGTCCTGTGAAACAAGTACACCTGAATGAATTTTTCTTACTTGAAGCCTGTTAAATAATTGCAGTTGTGATTTGAAGGAGCTTGAATGCAACCACACCTTGGAGATGGCTTTGCAATGGAGACATTGGCATGGCAGTTGATAGAATTTGAGGTTGAAATTGTTGTACAAAGAGTTGTTGCAAGTAATGGTAGACCCTCAAATTAAAGAGGCCTAGTATGTAGCTACGAACTATCAAACATAGTTGATTTGTGCACGTGCATCCCATTGAAACTCTTTACCATCAGAATCCATGTTCTGAACATTCTTGTATTCAATGTTCGATCCTGTGCACAATCACATGTCTCTTCATCAAATGCATTGGGGCTCATACATGCATTGCATAGGCAAACTTATAGGCAACATGGTGTGTTTTGCAACCCATGTAACATATTAAAATGCTCTCTTTTCGTGTTCCTCAGGATTGCAATAGAATACTAACCAAGTTGGTGTACAGATCCAACTCCGCAACCATGTGCAAGGTATGTTTTGAAAGATTTGATTTGAAACTTGGTAACAGATGCAATTGTTGCACATGTATTGTTTGCATTTCTACTTGTGTGATATCTTATTGCTTGTGAGAAAAGGACAATAAAAGGCAAGAATAGATATTGTTTGTGTTTTGACATCAATGGTCTTTTAGGACTTCTTGTTCCTAACTTTAAAAATTCATAAATAAAGGGTAGTTGTTTGAAAAAGTTATCTATACAAGAAATGAAGTAAATGGACATTTGAAGTACTCTTAAAAATTAGCAACCAAGCAAAAAACCAAAAAAATAGATTTCTTTTGTGTTCTAATAAAAAAACCCCTTAGATGACATTCTTGAATTTTTTTCTTGTGCACTCATTGTTCACATTAAAATTTATTTTTTAAAAATCTAATTGAAGTTTTAAATTTTACATGACTTGGTTAGCCTTCTCATAAAGAAATTGGAGTGAAAAGTCTTCCTTAAGTGAGTCTTATGTTGTCTTGAAGTTTGATGGGTCTAAGAACTTTGGAATGTGGGTGCAATCATAATCAAATGAGCCAACAATGACAAAGGATTCAATCACAAATGGGCCCTTTTTGAACATTTTGACTCTTTCATAAATAGGATTTTTTTTACATTTTCTTTAAAATATTCCCCTAATAATTACATGACTTGTGTTAACTATTTTTGAATGAATATGATTTTTTTATAATTTACAAATTTCCTGAGATTTTATGTTTCGTTTTGAAAAATGATCATAATTTTAAATCATTTGAAAATATGGTGATTATTTTAAACTTTAATTTTTGTATCATAAGCCAAAACTTTGTTCATATGTCATACATATTATGACATGTTTACATCTAGCAAATTACTTTTGAAATTTGAAAATCTTGAAATTATATTTTGAATTTCTAAAAATTTCAAATACCACAAATTTTAATTTATGGGTCCTTTTATTCTAACTATACCCACAAGTGTAATGACAAACTAAGTTGATTTCAACAGTAGTCACACACTAATTGCAAACATATGGTTGCAATGGAGAAGATTTCTTCTAGTGTTTTTTTCAACTTTTGGAAAAATTTCACTATAAGGTTAAATGCATATTGTTCACCAATGTAATGGCCAACCTTGGCACCTCCACTTGTCAAATTTCCACCTAAAGTTAACAAAATTGCATTTGGAAGATCAATGCCCTTAGTGATTAAAAGATAATTCAACAAGTATAATTGTCTTCTTATTTATTGGTTGGCAGTCACCACACATGCACTTTTCTATCCAATTGTCAAAAATATCTTTTGTAGATTTGATAGTTGCACATGCAAATTCTCCATTTGAAAGTTCAAGCAAACCAACTACAAGGAGTTCATCACCACATTTTTATTCCTTTTCTTTTTAATATTCTCAACTTATAAGGATATCAACAAATTGTGGTAATCTTCTAATTGAAATTGAATTGTTTTTCCTTTGTAACCTTTTAAATTTATGAACTTGAAAACAAAAACAAAATTGTATGAACAAATGGTGTGATATTTAACTAAGGGGGCAATTATGTGTGATTGGATGAACGTTTACAAATGTTAAGCATCATGCTATTAGATTACTATGTGATTGTAATATGATAAGTTCTATGAAACAATATACATTGTTGCAACACACTAATGCCATTCAAAGTACCTCCTATTTAGGAACCTTGACACCTCCATTGTGCCTTATAATTTTAAAACATGTTCCAAAACCTTAACTAAAAAAGGATGTTACACCTACTTGTGTATAAGCCAACATTGTTTACACTTGCATCCACCAAGTATGTTTCATAAGGCCAAACAAACCTAGATTCACCATGACCATGACAAATGCGGTTTACCAATCATCAACCCAATCTCACCACCACAAACAAATAATGAAGCTAGCCGGTCATCACTTTTGGATAAAACATGCAATTGAATTTCAAATAATGACACAAGTGGGATTTATGATTTCATTCAACACCCATTTTTGTAAGCTTCGATTGAAAAATTACAACAAAACATTTAAACACAATTGAAAAATATTGGTGGTGTAATACTCCACATCATTGATGGTGTGACACTCCATTCAAAAATTCAAGTAATGAAAAGATAAAAAATGGTTTGGGTCTTCATGTTTATGTGCTAATGCCACCTTGATGAAATTAGTTCAAATCTTGTACATTCCACCAAGTTGTGTTTACAAAATGATTCCAATACCCCAAAGATCACACTAATCCAATAGTGTACTAATGGACACATTTGGTAAGCACTATGACCACACATGTAGGTTGTGGGCCTTAAATGACACACTAAAATATTAAAGATCAAAGAAGGTAGATCAAGGGGTAGCATGTAGTTAAAATAACTACCAATGTAAACTAATGAATGTATGTGCAACCATTTATCTTGTACGTAACTAACGGCCTAATGAAGTATGTGCAATCATCTTGCATTATGTAACTTAAGGCTTAATCTACTCTTTGTCCATTTATCAAAGCAAGTAGTGGACTAGTCATGAGGACCCAAGTCCAACACTCCCCCTCACTCCATTATGTGACTATCTACAAGCTTTTAGATGGTACACAAGATTTTGTTTTACATTGACAACTTACATGAAATCTTTGAGAGCTTAGGAAACTATGCAAAGATGTTATAGAAACTATGTAACTACTACTATTCTAATAAAGTTATTGTATTTCAACTTATTCACATTTCTTAAGATGTAACCAACTTTTCAGCTCATGAAACCAAACCTTGTTCATTGCTTTGGTAAACACATCAACATTTTGGTCCTTGGAGTTCACATACTCTAAAATGAGACTCCTTTTTTTAATTTGGTCACATATAAAATGACAAGCCATTTCAATGTGTTTGGTGCATGCATGCAAAACATGATTCTTTACCATATTTATGCAATTCTAGTTGTCACAAAATATTGTCATTAGTTTCAAGAGTGGAAAGCCCATTTCCTCCAACAAATGATGTAACCATAATGACTTTTTTATAGCCTTTGTGAGGGCATGATATTTCATTTCAAAACTGGACTATGCCACTTCATTTTGGAATTTGTTTTCCATGATGTGGGTCCACTACCTATGTTCAACAAATAACTAGAAGTAGGTTTGTGTTAATCCAAATCATCAAGATAATCACTATCAGTGAAACCGATTGGTACAATATCTCCCCCTCATTGATAATGAAGTGCAAAATCCAAAGACCCCTTGAAGTCACAAAAAATGAAGGTCATTACTTCCAAATGAACCTCGTGAATAATAGTAATGAATCTAATCACAACACCGATAGAGTATGCAATGTTAAGGTGATTATTATTAACATGAAAAAACTTGCCTACACTTTGAAAAAATTTTGACTGAAATTTCATGTGATCATTATATCATCAAAATAAATAATCAATAGGAGAATGAAATTAGTAACAATCATCACATACAAGCTAGGTTTTGAAAAACAAAGGATGAGTCCAATGGATTGGAAGTATGTGTTGATCCATTTGTTCCATGCACGTGGAGATTGATCTAAACCATACATAGCTTTGTGTACATGGCACACTTTATGTTTCGAACTTGCTTTGATAAAACCAAAGGGTTACTACTACTTCCTACTAATACTAGTGCAAATGTCTCTTGGTAGTCAATCCAACATCTTGTTGATCACCATGAACAACAAGATGAGCCATGTGCATGGAAACCACATAACCATACACTTGAAGATGGTGCAACTTTGAGGGTTTGCTAAAGAGGTGTTGGTATGGGCTTACATCATAATCAACACAAATTGAAAAACAATTTGTGAAGTAATTGATGGTGTTCACAACCTTTGACCATAGGAACCATGACATTTGAATTTCAAACAACATAACTTGTGCCTTCTCAAGAAATGTTTTATTTTTACGTTCATTGACCCCATTTTGATGGGGTCTATACGCTTGTGTGAGCTCTTTATGGGTACTAGCTAAGTTCAACACTTCAATGAAAGCCAAAGCAAGAAATTCCCCACCTTAATTGCTCCAAAAGATTTGAATCTTGGTGTTGAAGTCAATTCAACACTGGCCTTGAAATGTTGAAAATATTGCAAAGTCTCAAATTGATTTTGCATAAAATAAATCCAAGTGAACCTACAAAATCATTAGTGAACGCGACAAAAAATAGATTGCTGCCCAAAAAAGTAGGATGAATCTCATCAAAAATATCATCATGAATTAAAACCAATGGTTTTGTAGCTCAAGGGTGAATAATTTCCGTTGGAATTGGTTCATGAGCTTGTTTGCTAAGCTAAAATTTGTTGCAAATATCATGTGGTCTTAAGATTAGGGGAACACCTTTGGCTATATAATGTGACCCCATTGATCTAACATTATGTTGGTTTAAATGCACAAGATGATGATGCCAAAGGTGCACCACTAAAGGTGAAGGAATTGCACATATCTTGAATTTTGGATGAACGATGATGTACTGGTAAAGACCTATCTTTGAGTTACATATTCCTCAACTTACAGTCTTATTAGGGCCTTGATAGATGAGACATTCTTTATCATCAAAATTTAAAATTAACCCCATGTTAATCATGGACATTACTAAAAATAAATTGAAAGTAAGTCCAGACACAAAGTAGACATCATTGTTTTTTATTTCATTTTGATAAAAAAATTATAGTGTATTTGCTTTCAATAGGAAGAATTTGATTTCTTGATGTTTGGACCATAGCTATAATTAAATTACATTAAACATTTAGGTTTAAAAAGACATTGGGATCCACATAAACATGATGGGAAAAACCTAACTCCATAATCCGTGAACCATTTTGTTTTAAATCTAACCCACTAAGTGCCACATTAAAGACATTTATTGGATCTTTTGGTTTAAGAGTTGTTTCCCCAAACTTTTCAATCATGATTAAATGAGATTGAAATGTGGGACAAACATGTCCATGTCCACTTGCATATGACGTTCATGGGTGTGTTTGGCCATTTCATGTGCAAGTTTTGAACATGTGTGCTTGATATGTTCAATGGAGCCACAAAAGTTGTAGCGTTGAGAATGAATTGATGTCTAACTTGGAAGGCAATATGAAATGGGGGTTGATTGCTAGATTAAGAGCTTTGGTAAGGAGGTTAAAAACCAAATTGTTGTTGCCCATAGGGTGCAATTGAATTGTGCTACATCTTCACAGCTAACACTTCCATGTTTGTCCACAAGCATGACATTAATGGAGTTTTGGCAAAATTGTAGATGTGTCTTTCACCACTAGAAATTATGTCATATGCAACCACACCCTTTGCAACTGGGATGCAACTGTCTGTCGCATGCAACTATTTTTGCAACTATGCCCCCTTTTTGGGTGTGTATGCAACTATGGTGCAACTATGATCACCTTCATCCCAACCTTTGGATGATTTCTGTGACATATCATCGTATATATTTGATATGCATATACTCATAGTTGCATGTGCAACCAAAATAGGCCAACTATGGTCTTTTGGTAAGCTAGGTACACATTTTTTGTAACTAGCGACAGTTTTTTCAAACACAATTGGAAAACACGGGAGAGTACTGTTGTGGTCTTCGATGTCTGTCTCGAGCTTCTCAGCGAAACCCTAAACCTTGGCGTTGGAAACCCTAATGGGATTTCCTTCACTCTTTTCTTCGTTGTGCACAATTTCTCGTTTGCAGATTGGGCTTTGTTAGAGGAATTGCAGAGCCCTTTTTGTTTGCTTGCTTGCTTACTGCTTTTCCAGACTAAGAACTGCTTAGGTTTGGCTTGCTTGGTGTTTTTGGGAGAGTTCTAGGATGGTGGGAAACCAGTTAGAGTAGTACTAGCAGATATTGTTCATGAGCTTTGGAGGAGGACGGGGTGGAGAAGTGCAGAGAGAAGAGGCTTCTTTTTGTCTCTGTTTCGGTAGAGGAGCGAGGCATGAACTTCTTCTTTGCTGTTGTGTGTGATTTTTTTTCCTTGGCAAGGATGACTTGATTTGGAGGTTATAGAAGAGGGCCCACCGTGTTTTTGTACCACTGGTTAGATCATCGCGTTACATGCGAGATACGGCAATACCGCGGCCGATGGCAACAAATGGAGAAGAGCAAGTTCTAATCACAACACAACAAATTGTGAGATCGTTAGGCACCACAGATATTGCAAATGACGGACGACATGCTCCAAATTCTTTCGAACTTTGATCATAGATTCTCCAGCATGAATGACAAGCCCAAGAAGCTAGAGTTTAGTACCTCGCATGAAGTAGGCACAACAGTTACAGATGAGGATCTGTAGTCGAAGCGTTTCCGACCTTCTTCACGGGGCGCGGGCAGTTCGAAGATGATGCAAAATTTTAATTTATGCCCTTTTTGCCTTTTAGTGTATGCTTAAATTCCACCACACTAGCTTTCAAAATGTTAATTTTTCTAATTTTTTGACTTTGGGTTGTGGGTAGCATAATAAGTAGTTTTGGCTGTAGTTTTTTTTTTTTTTTTT
>Ga0209208_10013258_pt1 | contig 10315 bp, 4 predicted proteins | sample S1TSphfallax_3_FD_187694 | JGI IMG/M metagenome (GOLD analysis project Ga0209208, IMG submission 187694) | Host-associated microbial communities from peat moss isolated from Minnesota, USA - S1T2_Fd - Sphagnum fallax MG (SPAdes) (version 2) | ecosystem: Host-associated > Plants > Peat moss >... | reverse complement strand
ATGCGAGGTGTTTTGGGTCCTGCTGTCGAGCTCTGAACATTCGGGAGTCCCGGAGGACTCCAAATCCCCAACTTTTCCAAGTGTTGGGCTTCACCCCCACACTTGGCCAAGTTAGGGTTGCGACAGAAAGAATCGAATATGATCCAAATCGTTCTTCTTGGATTGTTTTAGTACGATGGATCGAAGGGGTGCTATGCTTTAGAAAGCGCTTTGCACTTTCCAAAGTAAATAGTCAAAGAAAAGAAAACGCTTGGCCTTTTCTTGGTCGAAAAGAATTTTTTTTTTTTTTTTCGGCCTCTTATTTTCGTTTTCTTCCTTGCCTGATAAAGCTCAGAGAAAAAGCCTTACACTTGATTAGATCTCCTATTTGTTAATAATTGTTATTTTATTGAAGATTTTAAATTTCTTCCCACATTTTTGTCATAAAATCCTGGGTGCAAGACAACATTCAAAGATTCAACAATGTTATTTACTAAAAAATAACATAGTGCTTAGGCCAGTTCGACATTAATTAAATTATTTGTAAAATTTTGAAAATTTGGGATAAATATTGGATAGCTATGTTGAAACTTTTTTAAATAAAAAATATTTTGTTATTCAAATTTGTTCTTTTTCCCCCATTCAATGGGTTTTGTTTATTACTTTCATAAAAAACTCAAGTGATTGTCTCATATGTGTACATGAGAAGGTTGACAACTTAATAAGAAAATAATAATAATTTTTTTATTGTTATAAAAGTTAACTACTCAACTTTCTTTAACTTCATGAAAATGCAATTGACACCACTTCTAGTTACAACCTTTATTGATATGCTAATTAATAGTTCAAGTTTTGTGAAATATAAAAGTATTTTAAAATGAATGTGAAACTAATTTAAAATATATATATATTCAACAATGGGTTGTCCCAACGCCATTGAACCAAAGGATAGGAGGAATGGCGACTAAATGTACAATTGGGTATGCTTGGTTTGTGATTAGTGTTTTCTTTTCATATTTCCCATGTTGTCTAGTTGGTTACCTAGTGGGTCCTTTGGGTAGCAATTTGGCTACATTAAGTTAAGAGTTGTCAAAATGGTTGGCTATTTGTAAAATAAGGACCCTCCCCCCCTTTTTTAACTCTACATTAGTGAGGTCATTTTAATTTTAGTAGGTGTATGGGTGACAATGAACAGTTAATAGTTTTTCCATTAATGAGATTACAACATGTTGGGAGGAAGATCAGTAGGAAGAGGAGGAAGGCATGGAAATCAACAAGGTGATGGGAATGTGCAGAAGTAGTAGTTGCCACAATATGATGTCCCTCCTTGTCACCACTGCCACTACTAGCAACACCATCACAACAATTGACGAGATCCTATTTAGATTGCTCATGTTGCATCTGATGATGCCATGGGACATAGCCCATTTGACAGCCTTGGCAACACTATTTGATCTCCTTTAATCATCACACACTAGTAAGTAAAAGGCACTTTTGGTTTGGATATTGAATTGATGACAATGTCATTTCAGTGATTAGGTCAACATGAATTGTCCTACAAGGAGCTAGGGTTTTCATCTAGGGTTTTTTCTTAATTCAAATGGGTTTATTTATTACAACCCTAACATTGGGTTCACACTAAATGTGAAGTGCAAGGGCCCATGAGGTTGAAAGTGTGTTTAGGTGTGAAACACACTCTCAAAAATGAGAGAGTGCAAGGGATGAAGCTTAATGACCCCCACTTTGGGAGTTGCACTTGTGCGGGAGTTGTGAATGTTTAGAGCCCTTGTTGAAAAGGAAAACAAGCACTAAACTGGGCCCCTAAGACACCATTAAAAAGGTCTTGAAGTTTATGCTTAAAGTGCCCTTGCAATGTTCATTTAAACTTTATTTGCATGAATTATAATAAAAAGAAAGGGTGGGAATCAAATTGGGAATTTGACTTTTGACCACAAATCCTTGGAAAGCAGGGGTTAAATGAGGTTCGATTGGGGTGTACTACATACCATTGGAAAAATCTTTTTAAGGCCTATCAAATATTATCCCCACATTTTCAAAAAAAGTCTTAATCTAAGAATGATATGAGTAACCAAAGTTTTGGGACTCCCATTTGGGAGTCCCGAAGAAAAGTGACATTTGGATGTAGTCCCCATAGAGAGACACAAAATATACTATAGGAAGGGGAGTGGTGCCTCTTCCCAAAAGTTACAGGTCGTGTAAAGCTTGTGTTTGAGGTTGTCCCTACTAAGTCCGTTGTACCATTTCCATTCAACTTGCATTACATGCCTTTTTTGTTGGTTATACAAATTGATTTCATCTTGAATTCTCATTTGTGAATTCATCTTAGTCCCCATCCTAAAGCTCCAACATGTCCCTCTTACCCCTGAAATGTTGTGAGCTAAGGAGCATACTCCAACCCCTTTTTCTCCCAATGTGTTTACTTTCAAACTTGCATATGAGTCTTTCAAAGAGCTTGGGTGATGCATTCCCAAGCTCCTTGATAGACTCACATATGTGAGTCATGTGAAAATAGTGGAAGGATAAGGAGTTGGGGTACGCTCCTTAATTCGCAACACTTCGAAGGTAGAGGGGCATGCTGGAGCTCCGAAATGGGGATTAAAATGAGTGATAAGCAAGTCAATTACTCACACGAATGTGCACAAACCAAACAACAACTTGGTTAATGTATAGTTGCAACATTTTTAATGCACGAACGAGCCACGGGCAAACATGGACTCACGAGATTCACCACAACCCGGACTTGGGGGAAGCCACCACCTTCCCCCTTATAGTATTTTTTGTGCTTGGCCACGGGCCAGCACCCAAATGTCATTTTGTCCCGGGATTCTCAACTTGTAGTCCTGAAATTCTCGAAATTGGGACTTTCGTAACTTTGGAGGCCCATAACTTTGTATGTAGACCTTCGATTGAGGTGAGGTCTAATGCAAAGTTGTAGCTTTTATCAAGAGCTTTCCAACGGTATGTGGCACGCCATTTTCACATAAGGAAATGAGGGTGATTCCTGACTTTTAGTGATCGAAAGTCAAATTGACCCTTCTTTTGGTCATAACTTGTGTTTTAAGTGCTCAAATGGGTCATGCGATCTTATTTTAGACATCTAAGTTCTAAGAGTTTTTCAATGATATAAGGAGCTTTTCAATCTAATGAGTTTTGACCCCTACAATCGCCCTTTGAAAATTTTGGAGTCCATTGGGAGTCCATCGAGACTCCAATTCCCAAAGTGGGAGTTCACTTGGGAGTGTGGGGGTTCATTCTGTCACATTTTTTTACATTCACGGGAGCATGAAATGTGATTCTCGGGCTTCACTTTTGGCCCACACCTTTGCAAGCCCTTGATTTGGTCGTGAATCGAAGGTTAGGGTTATGACATGGGGGGTGTGTCATTGTTGGAAAAACACTCAACAAATTTAATCACATTGAAATTCACATCCACTCTTTTCCCTGGAAAGAAGAACCAGTGCCAGTGAAAGTTTAGGTCCCTTAAATTTTCTAGATTTTCTTAACACATTGGGACACGTGCGAGTAAACATTTTTTTGGAGCAAAGGAAGAAGATAGTGAGGATCGCAACACCAACATCGAATAGACAACAAGACAACAAAAGTAAAGAGGCCAAGGGAAGATAAGTTTTGTGTCATTTTGTTTTTTTTTGTCTGGGTTTTGTGGGTCCTTTTATTATGCTTTTGTCAAGCTTAATTTTCTTTTATCACCAAGAATCTAGTCCTTATATTCAAATTAAACACAATAGAGATTTTCTATTACAAAGATAAAAACTTCACCACAATCTTGGATTTTTTTGGTTCTTATCATAGTCTTAGATAAATAATAAAAGAAGAAAAATATATATATATAAATATATAGATGTGTTGTAAATGTGAACATGTTAATATTTAATAGCTAGTCATTCACCAATAATATGTTTTCTGAGATGTTTTTTTAAGAGCAAAAGATTAAATTTAAGTTTTTTTTTTGTTATTGAAGTTACTTGTTACATTAGTGAATAGTCCAAAGAATAAAAGATTAAATTTTTTTGGGCCCCTAATTCTTGCACAATAGTTTTTTTTTTAATATATAAATTGTGTTAAACCCAATAGAATAAGGATGACAATGTTGAAGGTTATAACAAAATTAAAGTTCAACTATCTTTTGAAATATGACATGTTTGTTCATAACAATTCATCATTTATTTCCATTTGATCTATCCAGTTTTATGTGGTTGCTTTATAGGTTTAAAATTACCGTGTTGAAATAGGTAGTATTTAAAACGTAGGACCTATTTACAATTGCGCAAATACCTCCCAATTTAATATTTTGGTATTAAAGTGTTTAGGTCTTATTGAATCCAATAGTTTAGTGATCGTGACACATAGGCTTATAATGGAGTTAGGGTTTGGCCTTGGCATAATGCCCTAGCAAAAAACTCCTTGGAAAGTTTCTTACCTTTTTTCTTTTGTTTTGTTTAATATTATGTGATTAATTTTGTAGATTTAAAATTGCCTTGTAGCGGTAGGCCATTTTTAGAAAGTGGGGCATGTGTTTATAATAGACATCATACCTCATGGGCACCAAATGTCCCATGTCCCCCAACTCATCATGTTTCATTAAACTTCGTAAATTCCCATCACCCATTTGCTTCATCATGCACCACCACTGACCTATCCTCCACTTCATCCCCCATGCAAACCACAAACCACCCACTAATTACCCCTTTGATTCTAACAAATCATACACCACCTACTAATGCCTTTTACCAATCCGCAACACTTTAAATGAATGTGGGGTCCCAACCTTACATTTTTCCAAACCCCCTTGATCATGCATAGTTAGGACATTTTCCTCCTCCCACTCTATTGGTCCCTACAATTAACCATGATCATAACCCCCAACTTGCCCCCATTTCTTCAACATGCTTTCAACTTCCACCTAAAATCTTGTGCCCCACCTGTGGATGCCAATTTGTTAATTGAAGGTTAACTTTTCATCAATGTTCCTGTTATGCATCTAATTCATCCAATCCAAACCCTTGTGATCATCCTATCCTAATACCTTCCCTTACTCACACTCCACCTACATTAACTTGGACTTGTGTTTCAACATTGAATGTCCTCAAGTCCTTTCACTTAGGCCTTTTTGTTTTCGTCGTTTATATAACCACATCCCCACTACTTTACGACATGATGTATAAATGACATTTCGTTTTCCATTAGATAAGCTAACATAAAACCCATACAATGTGGCAACTTGGCACTTGTTTTTTCTATTACCCCAATGGTGTTTTGTTTTACCCCCTCATGGTAGGGTGATAGGGCATAGGAAAACATGGATTTGACTCAAGCACTTTCTAATAGGCGACTAGGAAAACTTGCAAAAAGTTTTTGTTTGCAAGCCCATGTTTCATGGACCAATTCAAGTTCAATCCCTTTTCCCCGACATGATCCTCCAACTTGCAAATGCTTCCTCTACATTTTAGCCCTTGGTCATGTAGGTGAGTATTTTTGAACAACTTGTGCTTTGGCACCAATTTTTCCCACACCCACATCCTCCAATACCACTTTAGCTCTCACCGCACTACACCTCAAATTAGATGGCTACTTCTCGCTTTTCTTCAAATACTATGAACCAAACCATGACTTCAAACTTTTTTTTGATTCCTTCAAGTTGATGTTCCAACGCATGCCACATTTATTAACAAGTGGTTTTTGAACACATTTGGGACTATTTTCACCTTGAAGATTCGGCGAATGGATTCCCTCAATTGTTTTAACTTTGTTTTCATATTACACAAGGTCACATTCCACCCCAAATTGCACATGTCCTAAGAGCAGCTTGCCTCTTAGCCATGACCAAGTATTCAGGTGGAGTTCATCCCATTGCAATGGGGGATACATTGTATGAATTCATAAACCATGCTTTATGTTTTCAATTCCATGAAACTTTTACAACACACTTTTCCCCACACCAATTTAGAGTTGTAATTAAGGGTGGTTATGAAGTAGTAATCCACAACATTAAGTGCACCTTGGACCTTCATTTCGATTGAGTTGTTCTTCAACTGAACGTTGCAAATGCTTTCAATTTAATGTTAAGAGGGTCATATTTCAAAAGCTTCGTGCAATAGGTGGGGACATCATACAACTCATCCATTTTGTTCACGCATTCTATGCATTTGAGTCTCTTATGTTTTATAATCATCATAATCGTGAAGGTGATGTCATAATCATCCCATTTGCCATGGGGATTTATTAAGGAAATCCTTTGGGGGGGCATTATTCGCTTTAGCCCATTTTAAGGCTTTATGTTCTACAACTAATCATTTCCCCTCTTATCTATTTCCATCCATTACAGATGATATTCACATTAAAAGTCCATTTTTAATTGTATCATCTACTTGTGAACATTTCCAAACTAAACTATGTGCAATAGGTCTTTCTATCCTAAAAAATGTGTTGCATGGTCACCCTTTGGGCTTGCCACCAAACTTTAACACCCCATCCCAATTTACCACCCCATTTGAAAAAATTAGAGTCTTGGGGGTTACATTAGGCACCTTAACTTTCACATCATCTTTCATCAAATATGCCTTACAAAAGGATGTTTGACATGTGGACCTTCTCCTTAAAATGGGTGATGTTCAAATGACCTTTAGAATTCTAATTCATTATTTCATGCAATGCCCATCATATATTTTACAATGCACACCTTCATCTTCCAACTTCATAAAGTCCTTTATTTCCTTTTACTCCTCTTTCCATAAAGTGTTTGGCTAGCTTTTTGGGTCTAGGATATTTTGATAGCCCAAAAAGACCTTTAACTCGTAAACAAGCCTCCTTCCCAATAACCTTTGATGCCTTCGGGTTCATATTGACATCTACCATTGCCCCAATAGCCTATTTAAGGAGTTGGGCCCTTGTTGTTTCAGTCATAACTATTAGGTTTATGGTTTATCAACGTCCTCTCCTTTTTGAAACCTTAGCACGAGTCTACAACAACACATTTCCTTTCCAACAACACCTCAACGTGGCATTTGATCTTCTACCACCCCCAGCTCATGCGTGTCTTCCTCCATTTGAACAATTCATCGAACAACAAATGGTTCAACTTCAAGATTCCATTTTAGAGCATTTGCAGCATCATACCCTTTCCATTATGCTCTTTGACATGACATCTCAAGCCCATCATGCCCAAAATTTATCAAATTATGGCCTACAGGCATGCGCTTGGCTTATAACTCGACTAGTTTTCCCAACCTTTCAGTTATTTTCCCTAATTTTTTGCATAGCATTTCGTACATGATTTGGACTACCCCATCCTTTAATTGCAAGCATCCTTCGATGTGCGTGCACACATCCCATTGACCCTATGGGTATTCACGTCTTATGTTGTGCTCATGGCAACGAACACACTGGAATTATTAAGGGGGTTGGATGAGTATATGATTTTGGATGAACAAGGTTGTTAGGAAAGGGATTGATCAAGGAATTTTGTAAATTTGAATTTTGAATTCTTGATGTTTTGATCATGATGATGTGATTTGGGATAGTTCAAAAGGTTAGACTTCTAAAAATTAGGGGGAAAAAAAGAAGAAAGATGAGACACGTAGTTTGGAAAGAATAGGAGCTATAGGTTCTTATAGTAAAAAACCACATGTCATGTTTTGATATAACACATATTTTAAGAGTTTTTTAGGATTTTTTTTCAACGAAACATGGGATTATGTTATAATTTGAATTCATGTTTACAATACAAAGAAGCATAGACTTTTATAATGAATTTTATCACTAGAAGAAAAACAATTGATCTTTACGATTAAAATCTTATAAGTCACCTTGGACAAGTCACATGAAACATTAGTTACAAACGACAAGGGTATTGGATGAAAAAAATAATAATAAATACCAATTCGTCTTTTGACTCCATTGTATACATATTGTCACATGCAACTACAATGCAATTATTTTGGTCATAATCGAAGCATATGATTTGTTGCCACATGCTCTAATATTGAAATTTAAAAAAAAAAATTATTATTTTGAAATAATCTAAAACATTCAATTCAAATGTTTGGATGATCTTATATTATGACAAGTGGCCCAATGTAAATATGCCACATGGCATTTTAAAATGAATTTAATAAAAAATATTAATATTAGGTTGGTAGGTGCCTAAGTAGGTACATAAATAGGTGCTTATAAACCTAGGCTACATACCTACTTACTTACTTAAGTAAAAAGGTAGGTAGGTAGGTAGGTTTACCTTCCTAAACTAAATACTTACTCATATAAATATGTATATAGGTAGGTAGGTACATAGGTTGATTTAGGTGGGTAGGTCATATTATGTACCTACCTAGCTAAGTATATAAGTAGGTTAGGGAGGTTGATAGTTTAAAATTGTGCATAATTTTTTCTTTTGTTTTGGGTTAAGCCTTTTGATTAGCTCATTTGATGTGCATAGATTTCTTATGTGAAATTTAATTATCACACCCCTTGTTTATATAATGTTCAAAATAAGAATGGAAAATAAACAATATGGGATAAATTTTGAAATTGTAACTTTTTCACAAACTAAATTGCAATTCCAAAATTTTCCTCATGCCTTTATTCTTAATTTTTAGATTTATAAACAATTCAAATACATGGCTGACTAGATAATTAGATAACCATTTGATTAATAATGACTAAATTTAACATATATTTAAAATACACACTACAAATATTAAGTATTCATTATCAACTACTTAAATAAATAATAAATTATAAATATTTAATTAACTAACTATCTAGTTTCTCACAAGTTGTTAATACATAATTCAAAGAAAATAAATAACTATATATTTAAATTTTTTAATATCATGTCAAATTATATATAATATAATATAATATAATTTAATTTAATTACTTTAGTTTTAGAAATAATCATTTAAAATATATATTTCAAATTATAAATAATGAACGAACAATGGTTATTAAAAAACATTCCCACACGATTTTAAAAAAAAAGTACTACTAAAATAGTTACATTAATTACTGTATAATTACACTTATTATTGGAATTTTTTTAAAAAAGATAAGTAATTACAGAAATTTTAAAAGTAGAAACTTAAATTACTTTACAATAATTCTTTGAAAGTAAAATCATTACAATAATTTAACTACATTATAAATTTTCCAAAATCTTAATTCAGATTTAAAGTTATAAATTACATACTGTGAATGATTATGTTCAATTTAAACATAATTATGCATATACTATAATTAATTCTTATCTGAAGTAATTACAATGATTTTAAAGTAATGTAACATTATCTACAGTAATTAATTTCTTTTACTGTAAGAATATAAAATGTAAAATGTAAAAATCTATTTTTTAAAAATAATTATTTAGTGTAACTTATAAGTAATAAATATATTCATTTATAATTATTTATAAATGTGGTTCATTATGGATAACACTAGTAGAAAAAGCCAAATTCAATCAATAATTTTTGGAATTTAAATATTAATTTTAGATTCCAAAAAAAATTCAGAATTCAAATATCATTTTTTAGATGCAATAAGTCTTTGAATTTAAATTAAAAATTTCAGAATTTAAATGTCAATTTTCAGATTCAAAATTGAAATGTCCATTTTTGGAGTTAATTAATAATTTTCTGAATTGAAATATTAATTCTGAGAATCCAAAATAATAATTTGGAATTGCACTTTCAAGTTTGAAATCAAATAAATTTTAAATTAAAATGAAAAACAACTCAAAATTGAAATACTAATTGTTAGAATCGAAAATAATAATTTAGATATCAAATATCAATTTTGAGATCAAATAATATTTTTAAATTTAAATAATTAAAAAAAATCAAATATTCTTTGTAAGGAATTGAAATAGCAAGTTTCAGATTCAAATATGAAATTTCAAATTCAACTAATTCTTTAAAGAATTGAAATGGTAGTTTTCAGAATTGAAATATTAATTTTCAAATTCAAATAATTGTTTTTCAAATTCAAATAATTAAACAATGAATTCCTTGCCCTAATGTAAAGGGTTTACAGTGAAAATGATATAAACAATTACCCTAATTTACATTATACTTTTCGTAGACGAAATTTTCACCCCAAAGAAAAAGAATGTTCCTGATATGTTCAGGAGGAGATACCTAGATCAGGAATAAGTTTTTAATAAGTATGACACTTCCAGGCCGCCATCCTGATTTTTGAAGGATTCAGTGTTCCAAATTTAATTTCTAACCTAATCATCGGCAGCTACATAAGACACACTCAGGCAGGGGGGATTTTGTGTTACCCAAAATTTGGCAAGTTTTCC
>Ga0209208_10013257_pt1 | contig 10317 bp, 7 predicted proteins | sample S1TSphfallax_3_FD_187694 | JGI IMG/M metagenome (GOLD analysis project Ga0209208, IMG submission 187694) | Host-associated microbial communities from peat moss isolated from Minnesota, USA - S1T2_Fd - Sphagnum fallax MG (SPAdes) (version 2) | ecosystem: Host-associated > Plants > Peat moss >... | reverse complement strand
CACCTATTGGAAATGTGCTTTTAGAACTTCATGCAATATAGTCTGCAACAATGGTCACATTCAGAGTAACAATTCCTAACGTCATTAGAAACAAGCATTCGTAGAGCTCAGTACTTTGCATAAACCCCTGAACTTCAGTTACAAGAACTTATCTTCAAAATACCATCTCCTTGTCAAACCAAGTGGAACAAGCAAAACAAAAACAACAACACATCCCCCAAGAAAAATGAACTATGTAAATGGTTCATGTTGCCTTCCAACAAACACTGATAGATCTTTAGTAATGGAGGAAACAATTTACCTGAAGGTTGACAGAGGCATGCAGATGAGTCATACAGAACAAAATTTCCTGGGCAGGGAGGACAATTTCCTGCATTCAACACCAAAATTCGTTGTGATCAGAAAAGACTAGACTAGTATGTGCTTCATGCCACCTCATCACTCCCGAAAGGAGAAAATATGCCAAGCAAACCCAGATCTGGAGATTAACATGCTGTCAATGAACAGTCCTCATGGAAACTTGTCTTGTATTTCACTCAATGCCATACAAAGGAGGCAAAAATATACCTTTGAAATTTTTAAAGATGGTACAGCATGGAAATGTCCGCAGACATGAATCTGAGGCCTTGGTGTAACCCGTAAAGCAATTTTGTGTGATATTCCTGTTTGCACAAGTAGCAGAATTGCATATTTATCATTCTACACTTTTCAGATTACTGCACTTGTAATCATCACAAGTTGACATTACAAATTTTTGAAGCCTTTTGTATCTTATGAGATTCCCAAGTAGCTCAAGGAGGCACTTGGAAAATTGTTTATTCACATGGTTTTGCTTCTTGCACCTAGGTTGATCCTGCAACCATTAGACCCACAGTATGTAGATGTAATACACTCACACATTATGAGGCAAGTTTATGGGCTGACTTCCATTGAAATAATTGCAGCCACTGCATTCAACCACCCATTTCGAAGTTATTCACATTTGCAAAAACCAAATCTGGACACATAACTTTGTGAAGCATGTTTTAGCTCCTAACATTTTGGATAACACACAAGCTGTTGAGCCAGAAACAGTGACTTGTACAAGAGGAATTTGAAAATGACAAATCTTTCCAATGATCTCATTTTTTTAAGCTTTTCAGGAGGACTGACTGGAGTGTGTATGCATTACATTAAAACCTTTCTTAACTTACAAATCAACATTCTGAGTATTGCCATCATATGCATTCAGAAGGCTCGCACTTTCATTCAACCCCGGAATTGTCCCAGTGAACAGATTGTGAGAAATGTCCCTGCAAAATAAAATATAAAATTAGGTTTTGCTATAGGCTACTCATGAGCAAGTAAATGTAATTATTGTTCATTTCCTAATTTGCTGGTTTCGTTGCTGAAATCATGGCTTAAATGATGTAGTAAAAATGGAGTTTTGTAGTGAGAATATGAGTTACTTTGCTATCATATATTGGTTGGGATTAGGCCACAATACCAGACCTTTTGGAAGTATTTGATCAATTCATTGCAAGGAGGAGAAAGGAGCACAATAAGGACCCACATAAGGGAAGGTTTTGTGATGATCAAGTCTTTGTTCTTGTTAATGCAGGACACCTCTTAGAAGTGTGGCAAATGACCAATCCAAGAAATGTATATCTATTCCAATGATCAAGGTCTCATTGAGTCTCAAATTTATGTGTTGGGTAAAGCGTGAGCATGGGGGGCATACCCAAAATAAGGGCCTCAGGACAAGGCTGTAGCCAACCCTGACCCTACATTTTTGGAATGTCTCCGATCCATGGGCTTTACCATTTGTAAAGCATGAGGAGAACATTCTCATGAACTTAAACAAAACCTTGATCATGAGGGGTAGAAGGGGGAAGGTTTTGATACCTACTGCTTAAGAGTGGGAGGGACCTTACACCTAAATAATTATGTAGCAACAATTTTACTCCCACTCTATAGAAAGTAGGTGTAAGATCCCTCCTTGGAAAATCTTCGTGGATATAAGGTGCCCTTCAAATACTTTATGAACAGGCCTACAATGGAAACAGACTTCTTACAGTGTCTTTAGGCTGGGCAAGCTAACTATCCATGCTGGGAAAGGATCTGATAAATAGTTTTGTCGGATGTTCCTGAACAATAGAATGCAGAAGACAGTGGTAATTAGCTTTCCCTGCTGTTCATATGCTTTTAGCAAGTCCCTGAAGCATCAAAGGAAAAATAAAATGAATTGGTCTGAGAAACTCAACAAATGGTGAATTGAAAGAGGAGAGAATAGCAACACACAGTAGCAATGGGACTGCTACTGAGGGCAAGGTTGTCAGTATTCTTCATTCCAATTTCCTTACAGTGTGCCCTTTGCTATATGGGTATGACAGAACTTGGACTTACAGTTCAGATAGACTTGTCAAGCCTTTCCAGCTATCTGGAATGGAACCTGTCAGGTAATTGTTATAAATCAACCTGCAATCTCAAACTCAAAAAAAGTTAGTCGCACAGACCTTGGAAAGTTTTCCGGTGCTTATTACACTCCTGTTTTGGCAATGCACTCTCAAGTAGTTAGCTACAAAGAATCCAATCATTTTGTGAGTTTCTTTACACCAGAAACTTCATTGTACTCATATTCCTCTACAAATGTATTTTTACTTATATCCCCTCCCCAGTTGTATAGTTCTTCTTGTGGGATGTGAAATGCAGTTCTGTGCTCTGCTTTGGTTCTTCTGGATTTTCCTCTCATGTGGCGCTTTTGGTGTAGTCATTTCAAGCAATTTTTGAGACTCAATATTGGGTTACTGTTGGATTTGGAAAAGTTACAGAAAAACTTGAGGGTGGGGTTTGAGGATATTTGCTACACGCCCATGTACCCATATGTCCCAGCAAGAAAGCAAGGGGATCTTATGAGAACAGAATGGTGTAAGATACATACATCCTCGTCAGTTTAGAGAGCTTGCCCAGCTCTGGTGGGAGGGGACCCCATAGCAAATTATCATGAAGATTCCTGCAACGATTCAGAGTAAGTTAAAGAAATAAGCTCTCCTGTACTGGCTGCAGGAATATTTCATTCTCATGGAATTCCCATTCAATAGCATGTCTGACACAGGCGCATTCTTTCAAATATTGGTAGTCCTCTAGAAGTACCATCTGTTGTCAAATTCGGTCTGCACATAATGGCAACTTCAGGTTGCAATGCTGAAGACAGCCTTGATGGACAGCCAGGATCTGGTATGAAACATGTTTGCTACATGGCTAGAACTGCAAACTTTGATATTACAAACATTTAAGCAAAGTTAGAGATCTATTGTCAAAGCTTACAGGAGATCAATTCTCTTGAGCTTTCTAGAGGCATAACTCCAGGTTCAATTATGATACCTTTTTCCAGCCACTATTGGAGAATGTAATTTTGGTGAAGTGTGATTCATGATGACCTTTTGAGATGCAATATAACTATCTCTGATATTCTTGGAAAACTATAATTCAACCCCCATACAAAACTCAGGTTTCAAAATGTCTTACAGATATGTCAAGTTGCCCAAGTTCCCCCACTCACGTGGAATCTTGTCATAAATTAAATTGCCCCATAGGGTACTGCAAAGCAAAATCAATCAGATAGAAGTTGTGAGAGTTAAAGTATCACAACAAATAAATTTGGATACTGATGCAACAAAATGCACTAGATGAATTGGGAAAGGACAAGTGTTGATTGTTGGCCTGAGATACTGGCAAAACCCTTTGAGGATAGTTTTTTTTTGAAAAAGATTTGGCTGCAATATAACACCAGTATTCTGATACGAGTCAGTAGCTGTGACATACAGTTGTTGAAGGTTGATCAATGAACCAAGTCCTGGAAGAGGTCCTACAAGAGAATTGTTGCCCAAAAACCTGCCAAAAAGGACAAAAATTTCCACCCTTTTCAGATGATATAGGACACTTCTGCCAAACTTGTCTGGGTCATAAAAGTAGTAGAAGAGATTTACTCTTTGAAAAGAAATATATAACATCCATGCAATAAACTGGGGATCGTATAGAACTTGTCAGTCCTATTCTGACAATTGGTGGGCAAGGTGCACACCTGTTTTCTTTTCCTGACAAATTTTTTGGTTTCTTCTACCAAAGAATTGAGATACTTTTGAATTTTATTTTTCCTAGTGTGAATTCAGAAACATTGCGTCAGTTTCTGGGAAAAATTTGCCAAATTTTTTGATATCACAAAATTGAAAAGAAAAAGAAAAACCCTGATGCCCATCACAATTTCACACAAGCAACAGAAGGAAAATAACTTGATGGGTTTTTCATAATATTCAGATGTGAATGGAGAAGACAAAAATTATCCTTAGTTGCAACTGTCTGAGACTTCAATTTAACACAGCTTTCTATTTTCTAAGCAGTAGTACAAACTCAGATTTCTGATTATAATATTATGACTGGCAGACAAAATATTAGTTCCCATTTTGCACAAAATGGGAACCTGAGAACATGAAGAGGAAGTTGTCCAACCCTTGAGCTCAGGTAGTGAGTGAGTCCTGAGGGCTTACACAATTTGCAGTTTGCTCAACTTTGAAATTATAGGTGGAATGGGACCTGACAAATTACAATTATCAATTTTCCTGCACAGGATGAACATATTAATTGACAATTGTTTGAATTGACCATCTTGGCAAATGCCCTATACAAAGGGTGTGAAGTTGAAGACTTAATAGCCTTGTCATCAATTGAGATCATGTAACATGTTCAAAGTTTAGGCTTACTGTGCCACTCCCAGAAATTTGCACACCAGTACATGATTCTGCACTCAATTTTGACAGTGCAATAGATAACAGTTCTATCATGAATGCGTGCAGTTTGGACATTGAAAGTGAAATTTTAGTCTCTCCCTGAGTCACTTACAGTTCAATGAGGTTGACAAGATTAAGAACTGGAGGTGGAAACGGTTGAGATAAAGTGCTCCTGCTCAAGAGCCTGCACACATCACAAAGTCTTGTATGAATCTATCATGATCATGCACCTCTGTTGTTTCAAAGCTAGTGATACATCTCAACTTCTAGGTTACTTTAGCCTGGATAAAGGAATTTGAATTACGTAGAGTAGCTTCAGCTTGATTTAGAACACCCAGGTGCTAAATGGCACATAACGAAAATGGCAGCAAAGTTGTACAACAATGGTCGGTAGCCACTAATATAAATCCAGCACAGAGAGCATTTTGGTTGGCTCTGGAAATAAAAAGCTTTGAGACAATTTCTGAATCTCCAGCCCTCTGAAAAGGCCTCTTCCTTATTGCCTTAGGAATTCAATTCCTTTAAGAGCTAATGAACTTTCTCTATATGAAGAGTACTCTTGGTTGCTTGCCCATCTTACTAGAACAGAACCCGCACTGAACTTTAGAATTCTTGACATATTTATTGTTATCCACATGTCAATGTGACTTTAGTCACAACCATTTCTCTTTCATCAGTCTGTTGGACACGAATGCAAAACACATTCATGAGCTAATTCTTCAAATTAATTCCATATCTAGTGCTATCTGTATAGGTGAGACTCTTATGGACTCCTCTGTTTCCTCTTACAACCCTTCTTGCCTGGGAGCCATGATAGTGCTTTCATTAATCTCCTGAAGTATCCTCACAGAATTGTTGTGATCAGACCCAGTCAACCTCACAAATCCCAGTGCTAGCACTTGGAAAACAAATTTGTGTAGGAGGGAGGCATGTCTATCTGGTGTAACTTACCTCAACAGTAGGGAATGTATATTTCATCTCCAGGAGGGTTTTGACACATTGTGAATTTGATGCTTTATATCAGGCAGGTACATAAACGCATACACATTTATCTCAACCACTGATTCTACATCTGTCCTGTTTCATGTTGTCTGTGGGCCTCTTTCTTTGCACTGGGTAAGCCAAGTAGATGAGGGGATTACCACAATCACATCTGAACACATGGCTTTTGCTTTGTGCACAGGCCCTTACTCCAGTAATGCCCTCTTACTAGGGCCTTGCCTACACATAAACGTTTTATTTTCTTGATGTCCTAGACTAAGATATGAAGGATTTTTGTACGACCCAACCATCCAAGGAAAGAGAGATTAAGGAATGAGGACAGGGTGTAATAGCTGGATGAGGTAGATCTTACAGGATTTGAAGGTTTGCAAGGTTGCCAAGTTCTTTGGGAATAGGCCCCAGGACATTATTGCAAGGACCTGTACAACTTTCAGAATTAGTTGGGTAGCTGCTGAAATCTAATGTTTGAAGGGATGGAAACAGACCGATCTCTGCTGGAATGGGTCCTGACAGACCCATGTTGCTGAAGTTTCTGTAGGACACCCAACCCATGAAGACAATATCAAGTTGTATGTTATTAGGTATTACCACTTTTGCAGAACACCTTGAGGGAAAGAAAGTTGTTAGGAAGCCAGTTCATTCCTTTCCTGTGATTTAGCATAGTTATGGCTAGCTGTATCATTGAAACTATTGTGAACTTCTCCATGTCCTTAGCATATAAGTTCAGCTAAATAGAATTTTCAGACATGGTGTAGCTGAGCTTCAACCGAGCATTTTGAGAACGCCCCATCGAGCATCAGTTACAAACGTAAATACCACTAATTAACAGTTGTAAGCCATGAGGAATATTGTGTAGATCGCAAGGTGGCCACTACTAGCTGCAGAGGCAGCTTAATTAAGTTACTACACATAAAAGAGGATTTACTCACGGATGTAAGGTTGCCTCCTCTAACCGTGAAAAATCAGCCAGAGCTTGGAGTGTAGGGTAAAGCTCAAGGGCAAGGGATGACCAAAATAAAGACCCACACCAGGTGATAGCAAAGGGCAGGCCTGATTTCAGTAATGACCTTGCATGAGTGCTTTACCTGCTGTGAAGACAGCAAAAAGTTCTTCCGCTGGGTGGTCGAAAGTTTCTGCTTATAAATGACCCTACAAATACACTAGCAAATCTCTGCTATGTCTTTCTGTATGAACATGGTGGCCAGCTACCATAACATACCCGCATTCATCAGATCCCAGCAGTGGTGGACGTCAATGCCAAACATTACCTGACTTACTAAGTTTGTATTCTAAGACCTGCAATAACTGTCCAAGACTTGGCAACAACATGCTGTCTTGCTCAACCTTACACAAAGAAGAGGGAGATAATCAACGACAACATGAACGTAGGAGGAGGTCAAGTCTAAAGCCCCAGGGTGGGGTCATTCCCAAAATAAAGGGTCTAGGATGATGAGGCGGTAGCTGAGGCGAATCCCACAGTTTGGGAATGTTACCCACACATGGGCTTTACCCACAGCGAAGGATGATGGAAAGATGATGAACCTAAACCTAACAACCCTTGGCTGAAAATTGCAGAATGTAATTTGAGGGACCTCCCAAGCACAATTTCCTGCCCCGGTCTAGCACAGGAAGATTTCATATATCATTCCTGGAGCAGGAGCACTTTGTTGGGATGGAACCTTGACTGAATTTGGGGGACCTCGCCAGGCACAATTTCTCCCTCCAGACTCGCACAGGGAGATACACATACAACTTCCTTGGAACAGGGGTCTTTTGTTTCGATGGCACCTCAACTGTTATTGCATCCCAGCCCATGTCAGCCACACAGCTGACAACCACCTCCGCTGTTACCTAGCCTAGGGAAAGGTGTAGGCAATGATGTCAGGTCATTACACCTTGGACCTTGGGTTCCGCGTCCCTCAGTTCCAAGGGAGCAGCGCCCTGACATCAGCACCTTCCCGATACAAATGCACATTTATCACAAGGCATGGAACGGGAGGGTTCTTACACCTCATGAAGAGTGCGACGAATGTCTTCATACAGGTAAGTTTTCTGGTACAGAGGTTGAGGTTGCTGGTATTAAACATGGTATAGAAAGGGATGGAGAACTCACAAGCCAATGATGGATCGAGTAGATGAGTTGCATTTGACCACTTCCAGTTTCCAGGCACATGGGTCTGTGGGGTTGTACTTGTTTGGGTACTTCATTTTCTGCAGAATTGTTTGGAATGCATCACCTGAGAAAGAAGCAGATTACAATAGCGCACAACATGAGCAACAAGCTGCACGCAGGTCTTAATGATCTGAATAACGTTCCTGGGTGCAATTACAGAGAAGAAATATTTCATTCGTAAAGTTGATTAATCCACAAACATTGAGGACTTGCAGCAGCAGAAGGAAATTACAAGAGTCACGGCATTTTGAACACAAGCTAGCTGCTGCTCATGGCACATTGCCATAACCCAAACTGCACTCAGGAGTACTAGAGTTGGGATTTCAACCTTCTTCGAGTGAAGCAGCTTGACAGACTGCAGACTCAGTGTAGATCAGCAGCTGGAGAGATGTAGCCACTAGAGAGACCGAGAGCAGGAAGCAAACATGCACATTCTTCATCTTGCAGAACATGCGGATCAGGCATCGAAGAAGCAGCACGCCGATTCTACTCATCAAACTGGAGCTCGTGCAAAAGGCACCAGATCAACAGTTAGCGCCCATGAAATTTGACAGAATGGTGACAGATATATCCTGGTCAGAGCCACCTGCTCCTGCATGAGGCCTCGTTGATTTCTTCTTCTACTTCGAATCTTCCATGATCATACATGTGTATATAGTGCGCACGTATATATAAGCTGCTGATATATGCACGCATTTGAATGACTCTGAAAATGATTTCCTAATTCTAACAATCTTGAAGTTGTTAAATCAGTAGCATGGGCTGACCTTCAATACGGACCACCTGCTGGTTGCAAGATTTTGAGCTTCCACAAATTCTTGATTTTCGATCTGCCGGAGCTAGCTCACCAGCTTGTTTCCATAAGTGATCGATATTCCTGCGTCCTACATTTGCTGGCTCTAGACTTCCTCTCTACTCGTTCAAACACAGATCCGACTTCTGCTCCTCCAAATCTACTTGTTCATGCCTTCCTCCACCCCCCCTCTCTCAAACACTCGAGACTGTCACTCCCCCCCTTTCAAAGGAAAAGAGATCTCTAGACCTACAGTGAGTGAGTTAATGTCAAATCTGTAGCGTAGGAGGGACTTAAGTAAGCTGGTGAAACCTTCCAAGCTTTATTAAACACAGTACCCAGCAAAGGGGGAAACGAAGAACAAAGAGAGAGGACCCAAAGTCAAAAATGCAAAAACCCAAAGTCGCTGACAAAGGGGCAAAGGAACAAATTATGTTCCAAAGCTTTCACCAGTCACAAGAAGCATATGAAAGAAGTAAGAGGACGGAAACCTGAAAGAGCAGCAAGCTTAGAAGAGCCCTCACCTGCAACAACAGCATCCTTCAAAATAGAAACGACATGCGCTCTTTGCATAGCTACAACACTCTCTACCTATGAAAGGCACAACTACTTAAGGTTATTGGTGCCCTTTGCTAATCATGTCATACTAACACATCGATAAAAAAAGTCGTGTGGTTGCACCCAAAAACCTCTATGGCCAAGGGGAAGAAATCTGTGTGTCGGGTGCTATTGTGGTAAAGTCCTTGCTTTGCTTTGCTTGAGTCGCCGCTGTCACAGCCACCAAATTAAAAACAAAAGAATACATTGAAGTCTAATTTACTTGCGATCGGTTGTTTTGACGCTTTTGGGGGGTATGCTTATTCTGACAGTTCGGGGGTGCTTCTACCTTCTGAATCGGGCAAAGCTTGACAAGAATTTCTCTTCTTTTCTTTCTGTGTTACTCAGGGCCTTTCTTGGGCTCTGACAGCCTACATAAATTGGGCTAATTGTAGTTCACTCTCCCAGCGCCTTCAAGGTGCTTGCAGGAGTTGTGCAGGTGAGTGTGTTTTTCTTTCTTTTTCCTTCTTCGGGAAGGAGTGATTTTGAATGATCCATCATAAAAACATTATTGGAATATTGGAGTTTCCCAAATTTCAACCGGTGCAGGCGCCAATTTGACAAGTATTGGACAATCGGTAGTGTTCTTTCTGTTTTGCTCACAAAAGTGTACACCAGCTGAATCAGCAGCTTATTGTCCCTATAAATGATCTCGAGACTGGTGCATTTAATCCTGCGTCTAAGTATTGCATGCCTTTATTTAATAAATTTTCATGACTTTGCGGACAACAGCCAGGAGGGGATGTAGCATCAAATGAGGGGTGCAACTCAAGCCCAACAGTGCATGACTTTATGGATAACTCTAATATATGATTTTACTTTGGGCAAATCGAATGTTCCAATAATGTGTTGTTCTCTGACAATTTCACATTAATAATTCAATTTACTTCATGAGACGGATGGTGACGCTGCTGATCCCCAAAAGCTGACTAGAAGATTCGATTTCCAAGCCAAAACGTCAAAATGATTGTGGTGCTGTGTTTTGC
>Ga0209208_10013256_pt1 | contig 10317 bp, 9 predicted proteins | sample S1TSphfallax_3_FD_187694 | JGI IMG/M metagenome (GOLD analysis project Ga0209208, IMG submission 187694) | Host-associated microbial communities from peat moss isolated from Minnesota, USA - S1T2_Fd - Sphagnum fallax MG (SPAdes) (version 2) | ecosystem: Host-associated > Plants > Peat moss >... | reverse complement strand
GGTGTGAATGTGATGAGTCCGGCATGGCGCGCCGACAGTCAGGCGCTTGCCTTTACGGCTGATCTGCATCAGCGCGATGAGTACGCTTACGAACGCGCGGACTTGTTCACCGTCACGCTGGAAGGTGAAACGCGCATGCTCACCAAAGACAACGGCTGGCATCATGCGGCACCCGCGTGGTCTCCGGATGGCCGTTCTATCGCTGTTCTGCGCGAAGAGGGCTTGGCCCGCGTCATTGCATCCGGGCGCAAGCAGGGCAGTCCCATTGATATCGTGCTGGTCAGCACGAACGGTGGCGAACCGCGAAATTTAACCGCCCGCTGGGATGACCTTCCCGGAGCGCCGCACTGGAGCGGCGACGGCAAATTTATTTACTTCGAAGGCGGCGTCAAAGGTACCGCCCACCTGTTCCGGGTGAGTGTCGCTGGCGCTGAAGTGGAACCTGTTACGAAGGGCGACCGCGTGATATCCCAAGTGAGCATGGCCGTGGACCGCATGGCGTATGTCAGTTCAACCTCGCAAGCGCTGCCCGACATTTACACTGCATCCTTGCCGGCGATCAATGAACGAAAGCTTACTTCCGCCAACGGACCGCTGCAAGCCGAGTGGCATCTGGGCAAAGTGGAACGCATTTCTTATGACAGCAAAGACGGCACGTCCATTGAAGGCTGGGTGGTGCTGCCGCCAGACTACGAACAGCATCCTGGCAAGTTTCCATTGATCTTAAGCATTCACGGCGGACCGCATGGCGCGTTCTCCAGCGCGTTTTCTTTTGAAGAGCAGTTGTTCGCCGCGCAAGGATACATCGTTGTTTTTACCAACCCGCGCGGTTCCACCGGCTACGGCGAAAAGTTCCGCTGGGGAACCTGGGGTGGCTGGGGCGACCGCGATTTTGAAGACGTCATGGCCGGCGTGGACTACGCGCTTAGTCACTACCGCGCCGATCCGCAAAAGCTCGGTGTCACCGGATATTCTTACGGAGGCTTTCTCACCAACTGGGTCATTGGGCACACCACGCGCTTTGCCGCCGCGGTGGTGGGCGCGGGACCGTCCGACTGGATCAGCAATTACGGTACCGGCGACATACCCCGGACCAAAGAGACTGAGTTTCTGGGAAGTCCGTGGCAGGAGAACGCGCGCGCGGTTATGCTGGCGCATTCGCCGGTGCTGTTTGCGGCGCAGATCAAAACGCCCACCTTGTTTGTTCATGGCGAAGCGGATGAGCGCGTGCCTATTGCCCAGGGTGAAGAGATGTATACCGCGCTGAAGAAGCGCCGCATTCCCGCGAAATTCGTCCGCTATCCGGGTGAGTTTCATGGCGGCTGGTCATTGTGGGACACAGTCCATCGCTATCATGAGGAACTGCTTTGGTGGCGGACATATTTTAATCTCACAATATGAGGTTTGCTGACGCCTATTCGGGCCGAAACATTTTGGTGACCGGGGCCGGAGGGTACATCGGCTCCGCACTGGTGAAGGATTTAGCTGGTTTTTCTCCCCGGTCGCTGGCATTGCTGGATTCTTCGGAGCAAAATCTCTTCAATCTGCGCATGCCCAATTCCATACTGGGCAGTGTGGAAGATCAGGCCTTGCTGGATGAAATTTTCAGGCGCTTCCGGCCGGAAATTGTGTTTCACGCGGCAGCTCATAAGCATGTGGAGTTGCTTGAACGGAATCCGTTCGCCGCCGCGCGCAATAACGTGCTGGGAACAAATACGCTGGTGCAAGAAGCTATTCGTCATGAATGCCGGGCGCTTGTGTTTGTCTCGACGGATAAAGCGGTCCGCCCTAGAAGCATCATGGGAGCGACCAAGCGTGTGGCGGAGTTGCTGATTACATCGCTGAGTCAGCCCCGCTGCCGCATGAACGCGGTTCGGCTGTGCAATGTCATGGGTTCCACGGGCAGCGTGGTTCCTATTTTTAAAGAACAGATTGCCCGTGGTCTGCCGCTGACAGTCACCGACAAGTCGGCCAGCCGCTACTTCATGCCGGTTGAGAAAGCTGTCGAAGCTCTTTTGGAAGCAGGCGCCTCAGACCGGAGCGGCAGCATTTTTCTTCCCGACTGCGGTTCTCCGCTCAGCATCCTGCAGTTAGCTAAGACGCTGATGGGCGACAAAGTCTTGCCCATTGAATTCATTGGCCTGCGCGCCGGCGAAAAAATCTCTGAAGATTTAGGCAGTCCTCTGGATTCGCGAAAGCTATCCCATGACGAATGCCGCCGCGTGGTGGAACGTATCTCCCAGGCCGTGGCCGCGCGCAACATGGATGAACTGCTGGAAGCTATTGCCTCGGTGGTTGCCGACTACGAACACTCCTTGGTTTTCGGCCGGTGAAAAGAAAAATAGCGGTTGTCACGACTTCGCGCGCCGATTACAGCCATCTCTACTGGCCCTTGCGCGACCTGTCATCGCATCCGGACATCCATCTGCAATTGATTGTTCTGGGTCCGCACTTATCGCCTGATTTTGGCTTGACCCTCCGGCAGATTGAGGCGGATGGTTTTTCCATTGCCAGCCGTATTGAATGCCTGCTGAGTTCGGATACAGACGTCGGAATGGCAAAGACCATCGGCGTTGCCACTCTGGGTCTGGCTGACTGTTTAGGGCAAATGCGGCCTGACCTTTTGGTGGTGACGGCTGACCGTTACGAAATGCTGGCCCCGGCATCTGTGGCCGTCGCATTGCGCATTCCTATTGTTCACATTGAAGGAGGCGAAATTAGCGAAGGCGCTATTGATGATGCTATTCGGAATGCCCTGACTAAGCTGAGCCATATCCATTTCACCTCCACCCAGACCGCGCGCGACAGGGTCATCGCCATGGGTGAGGAGCCATGGCGGGTCCATGCGGCCGGCAGCCCGTCACTGGATCACCTGCGCCGTTCCACGCTGCTGACACGGGAACAGTTGGAGAACCACCTGGATTTGCGCCTGTCTTCGCCTTTTGCTCTGGTGGGCTATCATCCCGCAACCTTGGCGCGCGACACCACGCGCGAGGCTCAATCGTTATTCGATGCGCTGGAAAATATGCCGCTGAACATCGTGTTTTGCTATCCGAATGCCGACGCCGGTAGCCGTCATTTGCTGCAGCTAGCCAAAGCATTCCGTCAGTCTCACCCGGACGCGAAGATCTATCAGAATCTCGATCCCGTTAGCTACTGGAGTCTTCTTAAGAATGCAAGAGTGCTGATTGGCAACTCCAGCAGCGGCATTATGGAGGCCGCTTCGTTCGCCGTTCCCGTGGTGAATGTCGGTTCCCGTCAGAAAGGCCGCGAACACGGCGCCAACGTGCTGGATGCCGGGGCGCAAACCGGCGATATTCTGGAAAAGATCAGCATGGCGCTCAATGATGATTTCAGCCAGTCGCTCAGCGGGATGACGAACCCTTACGGGGACGGAAAGGCTGCGGCCAGGATAGTGGAAGTGATCGCTTCCGTGCCGCTGGATGAAACGATGCTTGTGAAGAAAGCGCAAGCGCTTTGATTCCTCTCTCCAGTCCCGACATCGGCGATGCCGAGATCGCCGCCGTGGTGGAGGTCTTGCGCGGCGCACGCTTGAGCCTTGGTCCCAAGCTGGATGAATTCGAACACGCCATGGCAAGTTATGTGGGAATAACGCACGCAGTAGGCGTCAGTTCGGGCACGGCCGGTTTGCATCTGGCCCTGAATGCTCTGGATATCGGCCCTGGCGACGAGGTCATTCTGCCCTCATTCACGTTTGTCGCTGCCGCCAACGCGGTGCTGTATCAGCGCGCCGTCCCTGTTTTCGCCGATATCGATCCCCAATCCTTAAATCTCGATCCTGTTCGGGTCGAGAAAGCCATCACGCCCCGAACTCGCGCCATTCTGGTGGTTCACACATTTGGTCAGCCTGCGGATTTAACAGCCTTGCTTGACTTGGCGAAACAGCATCGTCTAAAAGTGATTGAGGACGCATGCGAGGCGCTGGGATCGGAATACCGTGGCCGGAAGGTCGGCGGCATCGGCGATGTTGGAGTTTTTTCGTTTTACCCTAATAAGCCGATCACCATGGGCGAGGGCGGTGTGCTGGTTACGAATGACGATGCGCTGGCGGCTAAAGTTCGGGCGCTGCGAAATCAGGGCAGAGACAGTACTGATAACTGGCTGCGGCATTCCACGCTTGGATACAATTACCGGCTTCCTGAAATCAATTGCGCTCTGGGCATTGAACAGCTGAAGCGGATCGAGTGGATTATCGCTCATCGTGAGGCTCTGGCGCGGAGATATTGCGAGATGATGCGAGAAATCTGTCCGGAAATCGAGTTGCCCGTCCAGCTTCCAAATGTGCGCGTCTCGCGGTTTGCCTTTGTTGTTAAACTTCCGCGTGCCACGGCTCGGCAGAAGATCATGAACCATCTGGCGGCGCAAGGCATCGGCTGCCGCGACTATTTTCCCGCCATCCACACCATGCCGCTCTATTCCAGTTATGCCCGGCCACAGAACAGTTTATATGTCACCCAGGATATCTGCACCAGAACGCTCGCGCTGCCTTTTTTCAACCGCCTGACCGACGATGAAATGCGCGAAGTCTGTCACGCTCTGCGAAACTCATAAAGCAAATTTCCAAAATAGCGGCATCGATGAATCTGTCCGCTGGAGTAATCAATCACAAATCTTCTGGTCGCGTGAAGTCCAGCCGCGCGCGCCAACGTCTGCATCTCAGCATCGGTAAAAACATGTCCGTATGTGCTGCACTGTGTCTCTCCTGCCTTCCAGCGCGCCACCACGTCTCCATTCGTCTCATGTGGCCGAATCAGGTCGTGAAGAAAGCGGCTGGCGGTAATCCAGAAGCCATATTGAAGCGCGTTATACCTATGGTTGACGTCGATAAATAGTGACCCCCTGGGCGACAGCAATCTGGCGAATTGGCGAAATACATTTCGCCTCGCGCTCATTGGCGCCACGTGCCCTAATACATTCCACAAACAGACGATCACGTCAAACTCCTCCTGAACACTGTCTAATTGTTCAGCACGGATCGGCCAAATCTCGGCACCGGTAAGGCAGCGCTCCCGCATGGCGGCGCTAGGCTCCAGGTGAACCAGTCGTGCAATCCCGCATGCTTGCGCGATCCTGCCCCCCCGTCGCCCGTCGCCCGCCCCGACGTCCAGCAAAGACCGGCTTCCGCGCTGAATATTATCGGAGATGACGCCCTCCACTTTAGCCAGATAGCTTTGGCGCGCTCTCGACAGGCGTTCAAATTCGGTCGCCATCAGATCGTAAGCCGCGACTGGTTCTGTCACATTGTTAGGTTCCCGAAGAAGAGCCACGTCTTTATCTTGCAACGTGGGCCCGGTCAACAAAACCTTACAATTCCAAGCTACGCGTTGAATTGCGACAAGCCGTCATTGGTTCATGAAGACTTTTGAAAATAATTTCTTTCAGAATCCCCTCCAGATCCAGCATGAATTGACTGTCAGTGTCAGAGATTCTGGCTCTCTCGAAATGGATTACGCCAGTGTCTGCTGCCCGTCCAATGAACTGCCCGCACAGGAACAGCCTGGTAACTTTGTCGAGAAACACTCATTCCCGAACGGCAGGGTCGTCTTTGCTATCGGCGATACCGGCGTCCTGCGCGATCCTCTTCCCGCCTTATGCGTCCGGCACTATCTGCGCCGCGGCGTGACTGAGAGAAGTACCAACCCAGTGATTGTCACTGAAAGCATCAATCAATTGATTTACGATTGCTGCGCCGCCACCAGCTCTTTGAGCTGCTTTTATGCGGAATACAAAATGGATAAGCGAATCCTGCGTTATGTCAACGCCGGCCACGACGTTCCCATTCTGGTTCGCACAAATCCAGATCAGGTTCTTCGCCTGGATGCAGGCGGCCCAGTATTTGGCCTGCGCGAATCTGTTCATTACGCCGAGGGAGTTGTGCCCATCAGGAAGGGAGACCGGCTGGTGGCCTTTACTCAGGGCGTGGTTGACTCCTTGGCATCTCATAAGGGCGGCGCGGAGAACGCACTGATCTCGCTGGCCCGGAGCCGCATGAACACAAGCGCCTTTCAATTAGCGCAGCGAATTGTGGCCGAGTGCGAATCCACCCGTTCCGGGAGGCGCCTGGAAAAGAGTGCTCTGGCGGCTTGTTTCGGCCAGCCTGCGTCGGCACCCACGGCTTGCCTGCACGCGGTCGCGGGCTATCACGACAAGCGCTTCGATGCCATGCTGGTCCCAGCTTAGAATAATAGGCAATGAGTCTGGGAATCACGCTGCATCACATTGGTATCGTCGCGGATGCCGCCGCTTCCAAAAAACACCCGCTGAATCATCTTTGCTACAGAATTGCCGATATAGTTTACAGCTGTGCATCGCTCCAGCCTGGCGGGTGGTTTCTGATTAGTGAACCCAATCCCGCCGTTGCGTTTGACGGCCGCCCCGTGGCTTGGCTTCTTGCTCCCGCCAAACTAGTGGTTGAATTTGTTCAGAAGGGCGATCAAAACTCTCTTTAACATGGACTTCACAAGTCTCCCCTTCCTGGCTTTCCTGGGAGCGACAGCCATCTTGTACCGGCTGATACCCCGGTCTTGGCGATGTCTGCTGTTGGTCGCGGTCTCCTATTACTTCTATGGGCTTGGAGCAGGCTGGTACATATTTCTTTTGCTGGGCGCAACCTTGGCCGCTTATTTTTCAGGGAAGTCCAGGTCATTGCTCATGGTGACGGCCTCCCTGCTCCTCTCAATATTGATATTCCTGAAGGCGATACCCCTGTTTCATAGCGGCTGGCTGCTGCCGCTGGGCATCTCCTATTACAGCTTTAAGCTGGCGGGCTATTCGATCGATGTCTATTGGGGCGAAATGCAGCCCGAAAAGCGCCTAATTCCGTTCCTCGCGTATTCGTCATTTTTCCCGCAGATTGTCTCCGGCCCCATTCAAAGGCCGGAAACTTTCCTTCCGCAAGTAGAAGCAGCGCCTCTGCCTTCCTTTGGAAGAGCGATGGAGGGTGTCATGCGCATACTGCTGGGCTTCTTCAAGAAATTTGTGGTTGCCGACAGCTTGGGCGAGATTGTGAATTATGTGTATGGGCATTTGAACTCCCACCCAGGCGCTCCCGCGCTGCTCGCCTTCTACTGCTACCCCTTGCAGCTATACGCGGATTTTTCCGGCCTGACCGATATTGCCATCGGATCCGCTATCCTCTTCGGAATTGAATCGCCGGAAAATTTTAACGCTCCCTTTAGTGCGTCCAGCCCGAGTGATTATTGGCGCAGGTGGCACATTACTCTTACCCAGTGGATCTCGGATTACGTGTTTACTCCTTTGCGCATGCGCCTGCGTACTCTGGGCACTACCGGACTCATACTCAGCTTATTCGCAAACATGATTCTCATCGGGCTGTGGCACGGCTTTCGCTGGAACTTTGCTTTGTTTGGAGCCATTCATGCCAGCTATTTAAGCGTTGATTCTCTGACACAGAAGGCTCGCAAGCGCCTGTATAAGCGCAGTCCTTTGGCGAACCGGCTGAGCGATTACCTGGGGCCGTTGATGACGTTCCATCTGGTCGCTATCGGGATCGTTTTTTTCCGCGCCGCCACGTTTTCCCTGGCGACCACTATGTTCGCTCACCTTTTTGATGGATGGGCAACCCCCGCATCTGGCCTCGCCGATATTTTGAACCGCCCGGGCCACTCCCTCTGGTTCTTGGCCGGAGCTTATGCCCTGATGGAATGTCTCGACTTCTTGCGCCGGCGGTTCTGGGGACGCGAGTGGATGCTGACCATGCCGCGCTGGGGCCGCTGGTCGGTCTATAGCTGCGTGGCCCTGACATGGTCGCTTGTTTTCTTCCTCATGTTGACCAGCGGCAAGCGCGGTTCTCCATTCTTATATGCCATTTTCTGATCGTTGGGTTGCTTCCAGAAGACCCGCCGCTTTCTTATAATCGAAGAAACAGACTTTGAATCCCAATAAGACCTCAAATCTTGATTATCGCCGCTTAGTTCGAAGTAGTAAGGGACTGGATGTCTCCTTACATTCCCAGCAAATCAGAATTGCCTTGCTGTCGGATGCTGCCACTCAGCAATTCATTCCTGTATTGAAGACGCTGCTTCACGAGAACGGAATAGGTGCGGTGTTTTATGAAGGACCCTTCGACGCTATCGAACTGGAAACCCTAAATCCCGCGTCGGGCTTCTACCAGTTTAAACCGGACTTCGTGATCTTGCTCAACGCCACGCAGGCGCTTCGATCGCGTTATTACAGTCACGTTATGGAAGCCGAGTTCGAAAGGATTCCCAGAATCTGGAAAGCCATCCAGACGAACTCTTTGTGCCGGGTCATTCAGTGCAATTTTCCGCTCCCTTATGAACGCCCGTTCGGCCAGTTTGACCTGAAGCTTCAGAATTCTTTTTACACCGCCGTTCAGTCTCTGAATTCTCATCTGACAACGCTGGTGAAAGACAACAGCAACATATTACTCTGCGATCTGGAGTCTGTCGCGTCCGATCTGGGCCGAAGAAACTGGTTTGACGACCGCCTTTGGGACATGTGCAAAACCTTCTGCGCGCTGGACCATCTGCCCGCCGCCGCACAGGCTATGGTCGATCTGGTGCTAGCCTCGCTGGGCCGCGTGGTGAAGTGTGTCATTCTCGATCTGGACAACACTCTCTGGGGCGGAGTCGTCGGTGACGTGGGTTATGCCGGCGTGGAAATCGCCGCGCATGGAGACGGTGAAGCGTTTTATCGTTTTCAGCAGTATCTGCTTTCGCTCAAGAATCGCGGCATCCTGCTCGCTGTTTGCAGCAAGAACGACCAGGCCAACGCCGCCGCGGTCTTCGAATCCAACCCCAACATGGTTCTGAAACGCGATGACATTACGGTCTTCATGGCAAATTGGGAGAACAAGGCCGACAACATTCGCCAGATTCGCGACACGCTCCAGATCGGGTTTGATTCCATGGTCTTCCTGGATGACAATCCATTTGAGCGCAATCTGGTGCGGAATTTTCTGCCCGACGTCATCGTGCCCGAACTGCCGGAAGACCCGGCCGACTACATCAGCGCCATCTCACAATTGAATCTGTTTGAAATCACCGCGTTTTCCCGTGAAGATGTGGCGCGTTCCGCATTGTACAAAGAGGAAGCAGATCGCCGGGAAGCGCAAAATTCTTTTACCGATATCAACGACTTCTTGAAATCGCTGGAGATGCGCGCGGTGGTGACGCGGTTTAAGGAAGAAGAAATTAGCCGCATTGAACAGCTCTTCCTGCGAAGCAATCAGTTTAACCTCACCACCCATCGCTATAGCGAAGCCGAATGCCGGTCGATGATGAACGACAAACAGGCCTGCATCCCGCTGCAGGTGTCTTTGCAGGACCGCTTTGGCGCGCATGGCCTCATCTCGATCGTGGTGGCTTGGCGGCAAGCCGATGCGCTCTGCATTTCAGACTGGCTGATGTCTTGCCGTGTGCTCGGCCGCGGTGTGGAGCAATATGTGATGAATCACGTCTTCGCGACGGCCCGCCAATTGCGATTGAACACGGTGAGCGGTGATTATCTTCCCACCGCTAAGAACGCCATGGTGAAGGACTTCTGGGCGCGCTTCGGATTCGAACATGCAGGCGGCACAACATGGCGGATGCCTGTCGCGGCCTATCGTCCCATCCCAGTCCATATCAGCGAACTTCCCCAGCCCGAAATGGCAGCCAGATGACTTTATGAACTCCGACGAAATCAAGACCCGTTTGACCAAAGTGTTTCGCGACATCTTCGACTCTCCGAACCTGGAGCTGCGCGACGGCACTACCGCCAGCGATATAGAAGAGTGGGACTCACTCACGCACGTGGATCTCATTGTCGAGGTGGAGAAAGAATTCAAAATCAAGCTCTCCACCAGCGAAGTTCGTAAGATGAAAAACGTGGGCGACTTTATCGCGCTCATCGGCACCAAGGTGTCGTGATTGAAACTTGCCCGAGACATCTGCGTCACCGCGATTATTATCCTGTTGTTTCTGGCAGCGGCGGAGGGTGCATTTCACGCCGGTCATCTGCGCTTTCAAGGATCTTTCTACAGTTCTGACCGCACCCTGGGCTACGTTCTAAGGCCTAACGCGCAGGGCTGGAATGTTTTGGAGAATGTCAATTATTTCCGCGTTAATGCGGACGGACTGGCGGACCGGGACCATGTCTTGCAAAGACCGCCCGGCGTCATCAGGATAGCCATCGTGGGCGATTCCATGAGCGAGGCCAAGCAGGTGCCCCGCACCACGGCTTATTGGGCCGTTATGGAGCGCTATCTGAATTCCCAGCTTGCGCCGCGCGGCCAAAAGGCGGAAGTCATCAACTTCGGAGTGGCCGGATACG